>Ga0114957_1001063_pt1 | contig 32335 bp, 17 predicted proteins | sample BantaG_FD_87175 | JGI IMG/M metagenome (GOLD analysis project Ga0114957, IMG submission 87175) | Marine algal microbial communities from Bantry Bay, Ireland - BantryBay_4 metaG | ecosystem: Host-associated > Algae > Red algae > Unclassified | place: Bantry Bay, Ireland | collected 2014-11-21
TCAATTTATCGCCAGGCACTATGATAATACACAGAGGCATTAAGCTGCTAATATTACTTTTGAAATCTGTATAGTGTAATTGGTAAGACTGAGATTGCTCAGTCATAAAGTTCTCAATAATGAGTAAGGTATCATAGAGAGCCTTACCTTGATCTAGCCCCGGAATATCATCAATGCTGATTGAATCTCGTTTTAATACTTCATTGAAATCTGTTTGTATCTGCTTAAAGTCTATTTGGCTACGATCATTATGGGTATAGACCATAGGCATCACTCTACTCAACATACCTACCATATCATCAATCCCATCAAGGTCCAATGATCTTCCAGAGTGTATCATTCCCATGGATACAACAGATTGATTAAGGTACTGACTCAATAACCAAGACCACACTCCTGTCAATACTACTGAGAGAGTCAGTTTAGCAGATTTGATATTTTCTAAGAGCTGTGTTGTCTCTAATTCACTCAAGGTAAATTGGTCTATCGCAAAATCATTTTTTACTACTCTTTCTATTGATTTTAGCAAAGATGGTGTCGCTTGAGCTAAAGTCCTTTGCCAATATTCTCTCAATTCATTCTCCTCTCTAGCAGTCTTGATCTCTTGATACCAGTTGGATATTCGAGGTCTAGCTAATACACTACTTCCGCTTTTACCAATATTATCATAGAGCTCTATCAAGTCTTTGAATATAACATTTGTACTCCAACCATCTATATAAATATGATGACAAAGAAAAACTAAGTGATGCTTAGTATCAGATTCTTTAACACAAAATATTCTATAAATTGGCGGCTTGTTTAGCTCAAATTTGCTAAACTCATCTTGCGTTATTCTCTCTATGAGTTCCTCCCTTTGAATATCTGTCTCGGTCTGATTATCAAAATAGTCAATCGTTACATCTACTGCACTCGCTACTACCTGAACTGGACTTTGGAGGTCTTCCCAAATAAAGTATGACCTCAGCACATCATGACTATTGACTAAGGTTAGCCAAGCTTCTTGAAGTCTAGATTGGTCTAACTCTCCATGTAATATAATGCGAGCACTGATCAAGCCTTGGTCAGCACTTCCGGCTTGTAAATGATGAAACAGTAAGGCTGACTGAGTTGCTGTTAAAGGGATGATCTCATCCAGTTTAGTACTGCTCTTTATTAAGATTTGTTTTAAGTCAGTACTCGGTACTAAATATTGATAGTCTGATGGTGTCACTACAGGAGGCACTACCGACAATCTCTCGGGGATACTACTCATGAATGCCTGCATACCATTACAGATATCACTCATTTGTTTCTCATCAAGAAGGACAGCGTCATAACTAAAGTTCATTATGAGTTCTCCATGATCAATATGGGTATTTATTTCTAACAGTGATTGCCTCTCGCTTTGTGGAGATCGCATCCCATCAATTAAAAATGTCACATCAATAAAGTGTTCGTATTGAGACATTGACAAATCACCGAGGTGATTAATAGTAACAAAGGCATTGGGTTCATTTATGAGTTTACCAGAGAGATATCGTAATGCACCATATGACATACCCTTATTTGGCACTTTTCTTACTTGCTCTTTGACATCGATTAGAGAGTGTATTTTATCGTTTGGATCACTCAAGGTAAATGCGACAGGGTAATAACTTGTAAACCATCCAATCGCCTCAGATAATTCCACTTCTGTAAATTCTGCATCTCTTCCATGCCCTTCTAGCATTACTGTCACTTGATCTTCTCCTGTCACTTCATAAAAAGTCTGAATGAAGGCAGAGATGATTGCTTCATTTAGCTTTATAGAGCTATAACGACTCAACTCACCAATCACTTCTCGAGTGGTTTTTGCAGGAAGTTTTAGCTGGACAATTTTGACATTTCCTTCTACGCTTAAGCTTGATTGATTAAAGAACTTTGATTCCTTACCGAGTTGGTCTTGCCAAAAAGGGAGATCACAATCAAACAATTGAGTATGAGCATAGAGATTAATCTCCCGTGTCCAATCTATGAAGCTTGCTGTATTCTTATTCTCAACTAACTCTGGTGAACCAATCTGTTCATTGAATCTATTGAGAATATGGTGCCACGATACTGCATCTATAATGCTATGATGAGCAATGATATATAGAGTTGATATGCCACCATTTCTCTCTTCCAAATAGAACTTTATCAATGGTCCTTGAGTGAGAGATAAACCATCAGGAGGCACAAAGTCTGCTGAGACCTGCTCTATGTAGTCTTCAAAATTCTGTGTTGATTGAGCTAGATGCCACTTCCCATACAAGTTTATAAAATGTGTACGGAGTATTGCTTCCGATGCTATTAAATTTTTGATTACTGACTTAACTCTGGATACTTCTTGAGGACGAGAGAGATTAATTCGATGCCCTTGCATCCAATGATCTGGCTTACTTCTGTGTTGATCAAAGAACCAAGCTTGGATTGGGGTTATTGGTAAGTATGTCCATGAGATTGCTTGAGATACTTTATGAGTTGCTATTGATTGTTTTGGTATTAAAGATCTAACAGTTTGATTGTTATAAATATCCTTGGCTGAGAGCTGAATTCCTGACTTCCTGGCCTTTGCTACTATTCTAATCAGCTGAATCGAATCACCTCCGACTTCAAAGAAATTGTCATCAAGACTTATGGTTTCATCCTTTAATATCTCTCTCCAAATCCCCAACAAAGGATTCACCTCATTAGAACTAACTTGAGTGAAACGATTGTCACTCTTCTTACACACTTTTCTTTTTTGTAATTCTTTTAGATTTATCTTCCCATTTGCCATGAGTGGAAACTCGTCAATCTGCAAGAGTAAGTCAGGCCAATAGTGCTTTGGCAGCTTTGATTGTAGCGATTGAGAGAGCATTGGAATATCAATAGCTTGATCAGATACACAATATGTAATAAGAAGTTTCTTAGATGGCTGATAGATCGTCACTGATTTGACTGATGGATCAACTGCTTGAATGGTAGTATCTATTTCACCAAGTTCTATTCTATGACCTCGTATTTTCACTTGATGATCACGTCGTCCTAAGAAATATAAATCTCCATCACTCCCCCACTTCACCCAATCTCCAGTTCGATAGATTCGTTGTTCATTACCTTCAATATTTAAGGTAGTAAATTTTGCATTTGCTTGAGCATCAGAGTGTAAGTAACCTTTAGAGAGAGACTCACCAGAGAGATATAATTCTCCAGGAATACCAGATGGCACTAAATTCTGAAAGGCATCTAAGACATAAATAGAATTATTGCCAATACAGCGACCAATTGGAATACTCCCCGAGATAGAGTCAGGAGTCACCTCATGAGCTGTTATCCACACAGTTGCCTCAGTTGGTCCATATTCATTATACAATTTGACATCAGGTAAGAGTTCAAAGTGTTGCTTAGCAATTGGAGTAGTCAAGGCTTCACCAGCCAAAATCACTACTTGAAAATGAGATAACACCTCCTTACCCAATATATCGAGGTAGACTTGATATAGGCTAGGAATCAGCAATGAATGGGTTATTGACTCTTTACGAATCAGACCTGCCAAGTAATCAGTATCCTTTATAGCAGTCTTACTAGGGATGACAATCTTTCCTCCATTGAATAACGTCCAATAAATCCCTGCGACTGAACTATCAAATGAAAATGATGAGAGTAGCAAATAAGATGAAGGATGTTCTTGATAGAACTCAAATCTGGCAAGAGTTGAACTCAGCAAATTATCATGAGTGACGACAACACCATTTGGCTTACCCGTACTGCCAGAAGTAAAGATCAAATAGGCGGGATCAGATGGATTGATGTCAATGTCTGGTTGCACCTCTGAAGCGTCAACCTCTTCATAGACAATTATATCTACACTCAAGCTCTTACGTTCAGGATTGTCTCTGCCACAGATAACTGTATCTAGACTTGCTGATTGTATAGCATGTTCGATATGTTGTTTTGGGTAACTAATATCCAAAGGAAGATAGGCACATCCAGCTTTCAGGATACCAATCATAGCGACTACAAAGTCAGCTGATTGGTTCATCAATATTCCGACAAATCCTTTCGTCTTACCTTTTGCTATCAACATATCAGCAATACCATTTGACTTCCATTGGAGGTCTTGATATGAGATATGTTTTTTTTCATCACAGAGTGCAATAGTCTCAGCTGAGTGATAGATCTCAATCGCCTTGAGGACATTAGAGTGCTCAGAATGAGCAATTCCCATCCCTTTTCCCAATTGCAGGATAGATTCTTTCTCTGCATTCGAGATAAAATTTATCAAGCCAAGTTTCACTGTAGGGGTAGCGATCACTTGGGCAACTGCCTCGATATAATGCGACTGGAATCGATCGACATATGATTCGGAGTACATCTCTGTGGCATACTCAATCACTGTTTCGTATCGACCGTTTGATTCCTCTACATATAGAGTAAAATCAAATTTAGAGACACCCATATCAAAGTTGCTCACAGTGAGTTTGACATCCTCAGTAAAGTCTGGCTCCAATGGCTTCTGGTGATACAAAAACATCATCTGAAAGAACGGATTACCTTCTGTGACTCTCTCAGGGTTTACTGCACTCATCAAATTTTGAAATCCAATCTCCTTGTGCTCAAATGCTTCAAACACAGTATCTTTTACATTGAGAATAAAATGATCAAAACTAGTTTTTTGATCTATCTCATTTCTGAGTACAATTGTATCATTGAAAAATCCTTGTATAGCTTCATACTCTGGCTTAGTTCGAGTAGAAATAGGAGTTCCTACTAAGACATCATCTATCTGACAATAACGAGCTATCAAGAGTTTGTAGACACTCAGAAAAAAAATAAATGGGGTAATTTCCTTCTCTCGGCAGTATGTAGTTACAGACTGCGATAAGAATTCGGATAGCCCCTTAGAGCAGTATTTTCCTTTGAGGCTTACATTCTTGACACCTCCTTTATCCGTTGGCAGACTTGAGTATTGCAGAGGTCCCTTCAGTTTGTCCTTCCAATATTCACCCACTTTTGTCAATATCGCTGCGGAGGGTTTGTCCACTGTCCTCTCATAGAATTGAGTAGAGAGGATAGGAAGAGAGGATAGTACATCATTGTTGAGTTGATTGTAAACTTCCGAGATTTCTTTCCTCAGTATCCGCATCGAAGACTTGTCCGATATGATATGATGGATATTTACGATGACCTTGTGGAAGGTTGGATTGAAGGTGCAGATACTGATCTTGACAAGGGGACCATTAGTTAGGTCAAAGTTATGGCTTGATACCTCTTTTGCAATCTCTTCAAATTTTTGATCAACTTTTTCGTAATCAAAAGAAATTAAATTGTGATTCTCTAGGTGATAATTGAATTCATCACCAATTCGGCAAAAAATTTGATCCTCCTCAAGATGGAATGTCGCTCTCAAGAGATCTTGTCTTTTTCCAATCTGATCAATCGCCAAAGTCAGTTGCGATACATCTAGTGGTCCATCAAACTGCCAGACTTCCGTCAAATTGTAGACAGGATTTCCTTGATGTAATTGGTCTAAAAAATAAAGGCGTTGCTGTCCACTAGAAGCTTGATACTCCTTAGGTCTATTTATCACAGTCTCAGCTTCACTCTTATCTGAGTGCTTAGCTTTCTTCCATTTGCTTAATATTGATAAAGACTTTTTCTCAGAATTACTCATCGAGTCTTATTTCAAACCAATCACCTTAAATACCTTATTGACTGCCTTACCGATATAATCATCTAGTAAGAAATTGACTTCAAAGAATCGTTCAACAAACCAATAGATTGATGCTAAAATCAAAAACACAGAGCCATAAATGAGTATTTTAGAGTAGATAGGTTTATTCCTCAAGAAAAACAGGAATGGAAAGATTGCACAGACGATTAAAATTTGACCAATTTCCACTCCAAGGTTGAACCCAAATAATGAGACTGCTAAGAAACTTCCTTCTATTCCTTTCTCACCAAGAACACTTGCAAATCCCATCCCGTGAAAGAGTCCAAATATGAATGTGATCAAGCCTTCTCCCTTGTTAACTATAGGGTAAATATTATGCAAAGCTGCAAGACCAATAGAAATTGCAATCAAGGATTCGACAATTCGACTCTCAAGATTGATATAGCCTAGCGCTGCAAGACTTAATGTAATACTATGAGCGATAGTAAAGAGTGTTACAATCTTCAAAATATACATCAGTGATGAAGAGAATTTTTTGACTGGTTGGATGTTGAGTCTGTCTTCTCTTGTCCGCCTTATGATGACAGCAGGCAAGATAAGTGCTAGCAAAAAGAAAATGTGATCAATCCCAATATAGATATGCCACATCCCCAACTTCACTAATGCCTTAAACCCTTGCCAAACTGATCCTTCATCTAAGAGAAGTTTTTGTGATGTATTATTTGGACTGAAAATAAGAGAACTCATTGCCTCATTATTGATTACACCAGCCTTCCAATTATGCGCTATAATCGTAAAGCCTCGATGAATATCATCCTTATCAAATAAGATATTATAATCTATATCAATATCATCAGGAATCGTGCTGACCGAAGGCATCTCAAAATTAGAAAGGATGTAGATTGCCTCTGACAACTTCAGTATTTCCATATCTGTGAAAACCATAGGAATATCTTGACCTCCCGAGCTGATAGCGATACGCGATTTGATATATTCAGTCAATCTAGATTGATGGACTTGCCACTCCGCAGGTAAAGGTTCTTTAGTAATTTCATCATTTCTTCCTTTGAAGTAAGGAGAAGGATCCAAGTCCAGACCAAGTGCAGTATTGATGTCCTTAATGGTCATCTCAACGGTACCATCCATTGTCTTTTCATAGACGTTAAAATACAAGTAACTCTGATCTGGATTATGAGCCTTCAACGAATGGGTAAGCGTGACGAAAAGCACACTGATAATTAAGATTGATTTGATAAATCTTTTCATGTATTTTGTATTATTTTAAAGTCTTCCTGCAAGTACCATATCCTTAAAGAGGCTATTATCTTTCACGATTTCGTCAAAAGTGCCTTTAGCTGTAATTCTTCCTTGTTCCACAAAATAGATAATGTCACAATCTTTGACACTCTTCAATCTATGTGCTACTTTGATTAAAGTTAAGTCAGTTAGTTCTTGTTTTACACTTGAAAGTAGATTTTGTTCAGTAATGTAGTCCATTGCACTTGTAGATTCATCCAATATTAGGATTTCTGGTTTGCGATACATTGCTCTTGCAAAGCCTATTCTCTGCCTCTGTCCACCACTCATCTTCACCCCAAACTCTCCTACCCTGCTCTGTAGACCATGTGGCAACTCATCGATAAATTCATTCAATGACAGAAGCTTCAACACTGATACAAGATGATCAAGATCAACATTTTGTAGGTCATCCTCAAATGTAATATTTCTGAGGATAGTGTCATCGAAAAAGAAGACACTTTGAGGTATAAATGCTATAATATTAAGATAATCAGCTAAATTTTTGTCATTAATTTCATTGCCATCTAAAAGCAATTTTCCTTGAGAAGGAAATAATAATCCAGATATTACCTCAACTAATGTTGTCTTACCTGAACCAGAATATCCTACTATCCCTATTCGCTGCCCCTTTTCTATTTTGATTGAGACATTATCTAGAACATTTTCATTTTCTACATGAGAAAAAGAACAATCCACAAGTTCAACATTTTGGTTGAACAGAAGTCTTTTATCACTGCGCCTCAGTGAACCTCTTGTGCTCTCATCTAATCCTTCAAATACGGCCTTAATGGATGGATAACTAAATCTAATAGTGATGATGGAATTGATAATATTCTGAAATGTCGGTAACAACTTGAACCCAACTAAAACATAAAAAGTGAGTTTTGGCAATAAGGTAGTCACTTCTCCACCTCTATAGACAATGATTGTTACTAACAAGACAACTCCACCAAATAAAAAAATGTCCATTGCTTTCCTTGGAATAGAGTTGAGTGTATTTACAATTGGCTTAATATTAGTATACTTCTCGGAGACCTCTGCAAACTTACTTTGAAAAAACATCTCTTTAGCATTGGTCTTTACAGTTTTGATCCCGAGTATTGACTCTTTCAGTTGCAAATATCTTGACCGCTCTAGCAATAATCTCTTTTGACCCAAATTGCTCAATGTGTTCTTGAGGAGATAGATAATAGTTACACCTACTATCACACTGCCTCCAATGAGGATTAGACTGATTTTGGGCTCTAAGTAAGTAATGAGTCCTAAGAATAGCATTGCAATTATCGAATTGGAAATAATCTGTGCAAAAGGTAAAAGGACACCTCTCACTACAGTCGATGTTTCAACAATCAAATTTGTAATAATCTCTGCTGAGTTCTTTTCGATAAAAAAGACATAATCCTTAGAAAGGATGTTTTTATGCTGTTTGAGACTCAGGCGAAGTGATAAATCCCAAACGAATTTCTGTTCTCTCCATCCTAAATATATTTTCAAAAGAGTTGAAATTACAATGAGAAAAAAGATAGTAACTCCGACATAAATCAAAGTTTGATTGTCTCCAAATCGAGTAATATACGGAGCTATGAAATCTGGCAACCTCTCTGCAGACAACTGTCCACCTGCATATCTGATAAAAGGAAGTACCAAGGCAATGCCTAAGAACTCCAACAAAGCAACCAAGACCATTTGGGTGACTAAGACAGAGAATTTTCTTCGTTCTTTATTATCTAATAACCTTTTTATGTTATTTAACATATTAAGTTCTTAATCATATCGGTTGGGTGTTTTAGAACTTGGCGTAATGTACATAAATTTACATATCTCATCTACAGATAGAGGCTTAACTTTTGTTTACTTTTGGAACAAATTACAAGATATGGATTTTTCAGTTCCCGACGAATATCAATCATTTAAGGAGAGTGTTGTGACTTTTGCTCAAGCAGAGCTCAATCAAGACATTGTCCAAAGAGATTATGAAGGGACATTTCCAAAAGACCTATGGGCAAAGTGTGGTGATTTCGGAATCCTCGGCCTTGCTACAGAACATCAATATGGAGGGACTCACTCTGAAATTGACGTGTTAAGAGCATGCTATGGATTGATGGGACTGGGATATGGTTGCAATGATGTCGGTCTTGGGTTGGCTATCAATGCACATCTCTGGACAGTAGTCATGACGATATCAGAGTTTGGCAGTGATGATCAAAAGAAAAAATTCTTGCCTAAAATGTCGTCAGGAGAATGGATTGGTGCCCATGGTTTGACGGAGGATAACTCTGGGTCTGATGTATTTGCAATGCAGACTACTGCAACCAAGATTGATGGGGGATTTATCCTCAATGGGCATAAACGTCTCGTCACCCTTGCTCCCATCTGTGATATCGCATTGGTCTTCGCATCTACCAATCCAGATATAGGCAAGTGGGGATTGACAGCATTCATCGTGGAGAGTAATTCAGACGGATTTATCCAAAAACCCGTTCAGCAGAAAATGGGACTTAGAACTGTCCCAATAGGACGATTGGACTTTGAAGACTGCTTTGTACCAGATGAGAACGTCTTGGGTAATGTTGGTTCTGGTTGGGGCATCTCTAGTTCTTCACTAGAGTATGATCGTTGTTGCATGTTGAGTTGTAAGTTGGGTACGATGGAGAAGCAACTCGAAGACACGATTAAATTTGCTAAACAGAGAAAACAATTCGGGAAAAAAATTAGCGACTTTCAAGCAATCTCTCATCGGATCGCTGATATGAAATCAAGAATTGAAATCGCAAAGCTCCTTCAATACAAAATGGCATGGATGAAAAAACAACAAATGTCTGGGATGCTAGATGGTGCTATTCTAAAACTTTTCTTAAGTGAAAGTTATGTCCAGTCAAGTCTTGATGCGATTAGAATTCATGGTGGTTCTGGATATCTTACAGAAAATGAAGTCGAAAGGAACCTTCGTGATGCAGTAGGTGGAGTAATCTATGCCGGCACATCTGACATCCAAAAAAATATCATTGCAAGTAGTTTAGGACTCTAACGGCATATGTATAAAAGTTTCAAGACATTTATCAGAAAAGTAATCAATAAGATCTTGCATCTCTTTGGTTTACTAACCTATCAACTTAGGCAGAAGCCAGACTTTCTTATTATAGGAGCTCAAAAAGGTGGAACTTCATCACTCTTCTTTTATCTTAAGTTTCACCCGCAGATTCAGAGACCGATAAAAAAAGAAATTCACTATTTCAATCTATTTTTTGATAGAGGTGAAGGGTGGTATTTAGCTCATTTTCCATTTCGTTCGACGAAGCATTTGACTGGTGAAGCCTCGCCCGATTATCTGTTTCACCCTGATTCGCCAGAGAGAATTCATTCATTCAACCCTAACATGAAGTTCATATTATTACTTAGAGATCCTATCGAAAGAGCATATTCTGCCTATCAAATGAACAAACGTATGGGCATTGACACCAGAGAAACTTTCGAAGATGCTATCCAGTATGAGTTTGATAATAGAGAACAATATGCTAAAACTTACAATTATGAAAAGCATAATTTTTTTTACTTAGAAAGAGGATTATATGCTCAACAAATCGCAAGATGGACCAAGGTATTTGATAAGAATAAATTTTTAGTTATTAAGAGCAGTGATTTCTTTTCTAATACGAATGACGTACTGAAGCATGTGTATAACTTTCTTGATATTGAAGTAAAATTACCTCCTACACTCAAACCAATGAATGTAGGTAAGTATCCACCGATATCATCAAAAATTCGTGAAAACCTAGAATCATATTATAGTAACGATGCAATTGAACTCAAAAAAAATTGGCAAATTGAGTTTTAATAACCCATGAAAAGAATACTTACAAATAACTTAAAAATATCGGCAAATAAATTCCCAGATCGAAACGCATTCAAGCAATTGCAAACTGAAATCACCTACGCTGACTTAGCTGCCAAGTCCAATCAGGTAGCTAGGCATCTCAAAAAATTGGGCAATCAAAAAGGTGATAGGGTGGGAATATTCATTAATCGGGCAATTGAGAGTTGTTATGCACTCTATGGAATTTTAATGGCAGGATGTGTCTATGTCCCTATCGATACCAATCTTCCTACACAACGTATATTGACTTTGATTAATGATTGTAGTATTAATACGATTATTTCTACTCATGCCTTCAAAAAACAAATCATTGGAGTACTCGAGATTAAGTCTACACTTCGGCATCTTGTAGGCATCAGTGATCTAGATTCTGATACTATTAGTTGTTGGGATTGGAGTGATATTCTTACCCTTGATGAGAGTTCCTTAGATATCAATATTAAAGCAGATGACAACGCCTACATCATCTACACATCTGGAACAACCGGACATCCTAAAGGGATAGTGCATACACATCAGAGTGGTGGAAGCTATGCTAAGTTATCTGCTGACTTGTACCAAGTGACACATACTGATATCCTGGGTAACCACAGTCACCTCCACTACGATATCTCTACCATGGGATACTTGACTCTACCATCTGTTGGTGGATGCACCTCTATCGTACCAGAGGCACATACGATGTTTCCAACTAGTCTAGCTCAATTGATTTCTAAAGAGAAAATAACAATCTGGTACTCTGTACCGCTTGCTTTAATTCAAGTGATGCAAAGTGGAGCATTTGAAACCTTAGATTATTCAGCACTTAGATGGATACTCTATGGTGGTGAATCATTTGCTCTCAAGCATGTAGAACATTTACGTAAGTATCTCCCACATGTAGAGTATAGTAATGTGTATGGTCCTGCAGAGGTCAATCAATGCACTTACTACAATTATGACAAGGATTCAGTGTTATCAGAGCCAATTCCTATTGGCTCTGTATGGCCAGAGACAGATATCATTATTATGAATGATGATAAAGTTTCTGAATCGGGAGAACTACTTGTGGCTTCTTCAACTCAGATGAAGGAATATTGGAATCAGAAAGAGCGAACTCAATCTAGCTTCATCTCCCAACCAGATGCAAATGGGGAGATGAGACGTTATTATAAAACCGGTGATATTGGCTCTTTGAACTTAGATGGAGATTTGGTGTTTTTAGGAAGAAAAGATAGACAGGTCAAAGTTAGAGGTTACCGAGTAGAACTCAATGAAGTAGAAAGTGTACTCCTCCAACATAATGAGATCGATGAGGTTGCGGTTTATGCCTTGAAAGAAAAAGATGCCAATGTCATCTATGCCAAAGTGAAAGGAAAATTTGATGATTTTAATGAAAGAACTCTAAAAAAATACTTGTCCAACCTAATACCACTATATTCGATTCCTCAAAAAATAGAAGTCGTCCAACAGATTCCAAGAACAACGGCGGGTAAGGTAGACTACAAAGCACTTATAAAATGACAATAGCAGAAGAAATAATAGAAATATTGAAAGTTGATATCTTACAAGATGAAGATATCGTAATTGAAAAAGACGAAGATCTTTTGACATCAGGCACATTGGATTCAATGGCACTCATCAGATTAGTAGCAGCAATAGAAGAGAAGTATGCCATCAAGATTCCGCCAACTGATCTAGTCATCGAAAACTTCATTAATATCAATGCAATTGAGACATTCCTCCAATCACAAGTATCGAAATAACACAAATGGATAGATTACCATTATCAGACTTTCAATACTCAATTTGGAAGGGTCAAAAAATGTTTCCAAAGTCACCGTTGTACAATATGGTGTTCACCTTTGATCTCTATGGAGATGTCAATAGAGATTTATTCTTTGAAGCATTTAATATCCTTTGCAAGCAGACTACAGGTCTCAACCTTGTCCTAGATGAACAAGACTCTCATCCTTTCCATAGAATAAAAGAGATACCTCCTTTACTTGAGTTCATAGATACTACAATTGATAGTGGGTTTGATCTCGAAAGTTGGATGGATACACACAACAAAATCAACTTTGACCTCAGTTTTCAATCATACTTTGCAGCACTGATTAAGATCTCGGATAATCATTACATCTGGTACTTCAATCAGCACCATATCTTTACAGATGCTTATTGCTTTCAATTGCTCTTCAATCGAATGTCAGAAATCTACAAGACTCTTTCTAGTGATGAGCCATCAGCAAGTTGGACATCTGACAATGATACATACATTGATAGTTGTAGGCTACCCAATAAAAAAGAAAGTCTCTCAGCTCAGTCAGCAACTCTGTCAAAAAAAGATACAATCTCTCTCTATGGCAATCCTCTCTCTAATCAAGGGATCACAGACTCGAGAAGAGTAGATTTTGAATTAGAAAAAGAGGTGATTAGTCAAATCAATGGATACCTAGGCAAGCAAGGTTTGACGACATTGGCACCTAATCTGGATTTTTTAGCCTTTTTGATGAGTAGTCTGATTATCACTTTTTCTAAAGTAGGAGAAAACAAGACACAACACTTAATCTCAAATATCTTTTCACAGAGATTTAATAAGAAAAGTAAGGATCTTGTCAAACCTTTACTTGAAGTATTAAGTTCACAAGTTGAGTGGTCATCAAAGGATGAATATGCCGACATCCATCGTCAGATCTATGCAATCTTAATGATGCGTAAGAGTGAGACGATGGGATCTAACACACTATTGGCTCCAGCAATTGTCAATTTCTTTGATCTCAGGTTTGAAGATTTCGCTGGTATGAAGGTGAAGTACAAATGGCATCATTGCGACTATGCAGACAACCATCATGGTATCCGATTCCACATCTTCAGATATTTCAAAGACGATAAGTTTACATTGGCTTTTGATGTTAAAGGACGAGATGAAATAATCCCTATAGGCAAGCGACTTGCTAATGACTTCAAGAGTATTGTCAATCAATTGACTCAAGAAATTCCAATAAAGAATCTCTGCCTTGTGTCACACTCAGAAATAAACAAGCTAAACGAAAATATCTCCAAAGCAACGAATCGAAGGATCAATCAAGCCGATTACTTTATCAATGTACTGAGACGAAGAGCTGAGCACTCGCCAGATGCAATAGCACTCCACAATTCAACTACACAAGTCACTTACAGGCAGTTGATCGAAAAGTCTACAGCTGTTGCGAATGCTATCAAAGGAAAAGTGTCAACAAACAACCCAGTAATAGTCATTCATCTTGAGCGATCACAGGAATTTGTGTATTCGGTGATAGGTAGTATACTAGCTGGTGGATCATTTGTACCTGTACCATCTGACTTCCCAGAAGCTAGAGTTCAATATCTACTAGAAGATGTATCTGCCGATGCATTGATTCAAGGTAAAAACAAAATATCAACTCTAACACCGATTATCGAAGTGACTGAAATTTCTAAAGCTTTGTCGGATGCACCTATAGATCTCGATGTAGGAGAAGGATTCTATACACTCTATACATCTGGATCAACAGGAAAGCCAAAGGGTGTAGTCATCTCACAACAGTCATTTACTAGCTATTTAGCGACAGCAGCACCGATGTACTTAGGAAGTGATAGTTCATATCATATGCCGCTATTTACCTCAGTAGGATTTGACCTGACGATGACATCACTCTTCCTCCCACTCTATACTGGTGGTTCGATTTCAATATATCCAGAGCAATCTGGAATAGACCTATCAATCAGAGAAGTAATTTCTGACCACAAACTGAATTGTCTAAAATGTACACCATCTCACTTAAAACTGATCAAAGGGACTCCCCTCTCCTCATCAATCAAGTCAGCCATCATTGGTGGAGAAAACTTTACACGGTTATCAGCAAAATCACTACATGATCAAGGGAATGGTCAACTCAAAATTTTCAATGAATATGGGCCAACAGAATGTACCGTTGGTTGCATCGTACATGAGTATAATCCTCAAGTTGATACAAACTCAGCAAATGTACCAATAGGCACTGCAATGCAAGATTGTGCTCCCTTCATCGCAGATACAAATGGAGTGCCTCTACCAGATGGTGCCGTCGGTGAACTTTGTTTGACAGGTATTGGTCTCTCCACTGGATATCTGAATGATCCAGAACTTACAAAAGAAAAGTTCATCTCCTCTCACCCAATCATCAAGTATAGATACTATCGGAGTGGTGACTTAGCAAGAATCAACGATCTTGGTATCATTGAATATCTAGGGAGACGAGATGCTCAGATTAAGGTCAGAGGAATCAGAATTGAAACTGGCGAAATAGAAAACGTCATTGAGTCTAGCTCAAAAATACTGTCTTGTGTAGTAACCCAAAAGCAAAGATCTCAAACAGTCGAAACTGACTATATCCACTGCAGTAAATGTGGTCTACCTTCAAATTATCCAACTGCTGACTTTGACGAGAATGACGTGTGTGGCTTTTGCAGGAATTACGAATCTTATGAGAAGAAAGTAGAGAAGTACTTCGAAACTGAAGATAAGTTCTTAGAGATCTTCCAAGAAACAAAACCACATGATGGGGAGTATGACTGCATCATGCTATTCAGTGGTGGTAAGGATAGTAGCTACGCCTTAGGTCGCTTAGTTGCTATGGGCTTAAAAGTTCTGACATTTACATTAGATAATGGATATATCTCAGACAATGCTAAGGCAAATATCTCTAGAATTGTAGATGTATTGGAGGTTGATCATATCTTTGGCTCAACACCCCATATGAATGAAATATTCGTCGATAGCCTTAAGACACATTGCAATGTTTGTAATGGTTGCTTCAAAACCATCTACAACCTCAGTCTCAAGATAGCATACGAAAAGAAAATACCAATCATTGTTACTGGTCTCTCGAGAGGTCAATTCTTCGAAACCAAACTCTCAGAAGAAATCTTCTGGAAGCCAATGGATGATGTATCTGAAATTGAAAAGACACTCTTCTCTGCACGTGAAGCTTATCATGGGGTGAGAGATATCGCCTATGAGAAAACTGGTGGAGCATTTATAGAAGACAACTCAGTATTGCAATCTGTTAAGATCGTTGACTTCTACAGATATCATGACGTGACCCTAGAACAACTCTATGACTACATCAGCACTAAACTGCCATGGGTAAGGCCAGAGGATACAGGGAGATCAACGAATTGCTTGATCAATAAAGTCGGTATCTACATCCATAGACAAGAGAGAGGTTACAGTAACTATGCCTTCCCGTACAGTTGGGATGTGAGGACAGGTCACAAGACCAAAGAAGAAACTATAGATGAGGTCGAAGAGGTAATCACTGATATTGATGTAAGAGAGATAATTCAAGAGATCGGATACGAGTCAGAAGCACCAGAAGGCCAATTAGTTGCCTACTACACGGGAGAAAAACAATCTAACTCAGATCTCAGAAATTCTATCACGACATACTTACCCGACTACATGGTGCCAAGTCAATTCATCCATGTGGATGAGATACCTACCAATCAAAATGGTAAGGTAGACTATGCCAAACTAGAAGAAATAGAATTCACGAGAACGAATCCATTGCGATTACCATCCAATGAATTAGAAGAGCTCATCCATGAAATCTGGATGGAAGTGATGCTCCTAGATGAAATTAGCGTCAACGATAATTTCTTTGAGATTGGAGGTACGTCATTACATGCAATAAGGATAGTTGCTAGACTAGAAAAGACACTTGATTATCAACTCGGTGTTCACATGGTTTTTCAAAAACCGACTATAGAGATTCTCTCTCAACATATCTTGGATGATATGCAATCAATTCTGGATTCGGAGACTTAATCGTGGGTAAGATTTTAATAATCCACAGTGGACTGACAGGCATCTCTAATGCCTGTCTTGCATTAGCTGACCGTCTACAGGATGATAATCACCAAGTTTGGATCTCTGCGATGCGAAATCAAAGAGCAAAAACTGAAGAGAATTGTTTGGAATACTTAGAGATCAATCCAATCCAAATTGACTATCAATCAAAGGAAAAAAACTTAAGTAAGCTTGACTACTTTGATGGCTTAACCAAGAAACTAGATTTTGAGTCATTCGAAAAGACACTTCAATTGTATCAAATAGACCTTGTCCTTATTGACATGGAATTACACGAATACATTGTTTATCTCAGTAGCATCAAATTTCAATTTGTACTCCTCAGCCAATGGTTCTCAATTGCTCGATCTAAAAATAATCTTCCACTTTCTTCGACACGAATACCTCAATCTCAATTTAACAACAAACTTGTTTGGGCTTATAGCCAAATGAAAGGTAGACTCAAAACTATTCTAAATAGAGTCAAGACTCGTGGTCTGAACAGAAGAAATTTTATACTTCACTTAGCCAAGGACCTTCACTTTGACACCACTGAATTCATCTCATATCAATTTCCTCTTCCGTTTAGTTATCGTACCTTACCGACTCTTTTGATGACACATCCAGACTTAGAGTTTTCCCCTCATGAATTACCTAATCATACGTCAATATATCCACTTGTACAGACAGATAGAAAGGAAGTCATTAGTGAAGAGATTAAGAGTCAAATAAATCATAACTTATCTCAACTTTCTCAAGAAAATAAAAAACTCATTTTAGTAACAAGAAGCTCAATGCAGAAAAGTAATGCGCAAGATATTCCTGTATTAATTGAAGCACTAAAAGAGATTCCAAATGTAATAAGCATTGTTTCATTAGGTGATTGGTATCAAAAATTTAAGGACTATTCATCATCTAATGTCCACCTGTACCGAAGAATTCCGCAATTAAAACTGCTCAAGCACACGACACTCTCAATTAATCATGGTGGCATCCACACTATTAATGAATGTATCCATTATCAAGTGCCGATGCTGATATTGAGTGGAAAACAGTTTGACCAAAATGGGTGTGCAGCACGAGTAGATAATCATGGTTCCGGAGTTACATTATCCCAAAATCAGGTTACTAAAGCATCACTGATAAGTGCTATAAACAAGGTTATCAATACCCCAATCTATCGCAATCGTATACAAGAGTTACATCAATCATATGCTGATGCAAAATCAAACAATGTCTTAGAAAATGTGATCAATTCTTACTTGAACTAATATAAATCCTAGTTGGCTCTAGGTCTTGACTAAATCAACAATATATGCTGTAGTATCTTGTTGTGTCTTTACAAATTTGTCCCTCTTTTCCTTCCATTCACCTTTGAGGTTGGGACTATTGAGAAGTGCATTGAGCTTACTCAGTACTGCATCTTGATCCGTGAGATGATATAAAAGATCGTGCTGTTGCTCAAGATGTGTGATGTAACCTAAGCTCAATGAATTGACATAAAGTGTAGGTACGCCAAGTAGAGCTGCTTCGCAAGCTGTAGTAGCACCTTCGCTGACGAGAATCGACGTATAACTTAATGCATCGTGTAGGTATGAACTGGGAATATTAAATTCATACTGCTTGAATTCTTCTTCAAGATCATACTCTGATGTGATGAAAACTTGACCGTAAGGTAATAGCATCTTTAGAATTTTCCTCTTTGTCTTAAGATTGATTCCATATTGATTCTTATCATGAGTTGCATCCCACGCTACAAATCTTAAGATGAAATAATTTTGCCCACTTTCGACCCCTAACATTGATATTACCTCCGACCGCTGAGTGAAATTATCTGGGTGGAGATAGGCGAGTTCATGGAAACCTGAATACCTTACTTGCTTAGGTCCCAAGTTTTTGACAAACCAATTAGGAGTATGGATCTCAGTCGTAAATGGTTTAAATAAAGCAATCTGCTTAGTTGCATGTTCGGTATCAGTGAAAACTATTGATCTCAACCGCAATAGCCAACTAATATGAGATCCTCTTATAGAGACAATCCCTAAGACGACCTTAGGTTTGTGCTTGAGACAGTAGAATAGCAGCTTGATATCATGTACAACTAATTTGAACACTTTAGCAATCAGCGATTTACCAATTGAGCCCATCGGATAGTATGGTAATTTATACTCTTTCAAAAGCTTGTATACGAGTGGTTTATCACTTGCCACTATCAAACAATCATAACCTTCTCGTGTTAATTTTCTGTAAGCATTCTTGACAAAGTGAACGTGACCCGCATGATTGACATCGAAAAGTATAGACATAGAATAATTTGCTTAATGAACAATACAAAATCAAAAATAAGAGATAAATTTGGGCGAGTTTCTAATTTTCATTTTTTATGATGTATTTATCAAGTAGTCTTTAATAGATAAGGTCTTTTTGATCCTTATTCTATGAACTCAATATGTCCCAACTTAGAAACTTATGCCCACTAATTTATCACTAATAAAAATTATAATCTCTTTTGTAGTTTTCTGCACAAGTGTCTTACTGCTGCAGTTATTGAGTCTACACAATGGTTTTCCGTTGTTGCTTGGTGATTCGAAAAACTACATCTGGATGGGGCTGCACTTTACAGAAAACAGCCATTGGTCAAATACTTATATCTATTTTGTTGGTAAAAATATTCAGTTATTTAATACAATAGAATACCTCCCACTTTTTCAAAATATCATGATCATGTCTCTGATATTTTCTTTATGCCACCTCCTATTCCGTAAAAACATATTGATCAAATATCTAGCAATCGCAGTTGGATTAATATTTACCGCTCTACCGTGGATCTCAAACATGGTTATGACTGATATTTCTACGTCGATATGCTTATTGATTATTCTAATTCTAGTCAATTATAGATTGAAATTAAAGCAAACGATTCCATTATATCTTGCCTTTTTGATGCTAGTGAGTTGGCATCAGAGTCATATCGTTATCATGCCAATGTTTCTAGTAGCAGCCCTCATCGTAAAGCTATTGCAAAATCGATCAAATATCAAGCAACAATTAAAATGGATAGGATACAATACTCTCCCCATAATTATTCTACTAGTTGCTTCATTTGTCCTCGAAAAACATCTTCTTAACCCGCCACCTTCTACCAAGAAAACAAGCAATACCGAAGGCGCTAAAACTGGAGATACATCATCTGGATATTATTTTGTGGGAGTCCGCCTTTGGGAAGTCAATGAGCTAGACAATTTACTTTCGAAGTTTTGCCCTGACAATCCAGATAATTATCTCTGCGATCCCAATAATACTTCTGAGATAAAAGTACAAATCAGTAAGTTTAGAGAGAGAAATCAAGAAAATGAAGATTATTTAAAACTCTCGCTTGACAATAAGGAGTTCATTCTGAGCTGTTTGACCAAACCTAGATTTTATTATGCATTAATGAAGGTAACTTTTCAACGGAGTTTCAATCTACTCAAGCATACAAGGATCAAACGTTACGAACCCTCAATTGCAGATGAACCCAAAATTGGAAGCTTTAATAAATCATTCCAAAAAATATCAAAAAAAGAACTGAGAGAATTTCGACATTCTAAGCAGAAGAATGGTAAATATGTTGGAAAATTCTATCCAAAATATTTAATTATGGACAAGATCTGGTGGTATGGTATTCTCCCCTTAGTCATTCTCTTCTGGATATTTATCAAATACAAGAATAGAGGAGTGAAACTATTGACTAAAGAATCAGTATTTGTGTTACTCGCATTGCCAATAGCTCACCTTGTCAATACTGTAATTTGCGGTACATTTTCTAATGCCAATAACTTTAGATATAGCTCTCGTACAGTTTGGCTTCTCAATCTTGCTATCATTTTATTGTTCATCTTTGTTGTAGAAGCAAAGAGAAAAATACAATCTTCAAAAAATGAAATTAATCGTACAGATACCTTGTCTTAACGAGGAAGAAACCATAGCGAAGGTCATCAATCAAATTCCAAAACAGATAGGTGGCATAGACAAGATTGAGGTCTTAATTATCGATGATGGTAGTGATGATAGGACAGTAGAGATTGCTAAGAGTCTTGCTGTAGACCATATTATACAGAATGTAGGGAACAAGGGCTTAGGGATTAGCTTTGAGAAAGGAATGCAGTATGCGCTAGATCATGATGCTGATATATTAGTCAATACCGATGGAGATGATCAATATCCAGGTAAGTTCATAACTCAATTGGTCAAGCCCATTATAAATAACAAAGCCGATATTGTAATTGGTGACCGTCAGACGAATCAAGTGAAACATTTCTCTAAACTCAAGCGACTCTTTCAATGGTTAGGGACTAAGTTGATCATCTTTCTGAGTGGAGAGAAAAAATTGAAAGATGCCGTATCAGGATTTAGAGCTTATAGTCGTGAAGCGATGTTGGAGATTAATATCACAGAAAAATTTAGCTATACTCTAGACTCAACTATTCAAGCGTCTGATAAAAGATTAAAACTTGAATCTATTCCATTTGAGATCAACCCACCTACTCGACCATCTAGACTTTTTAGCAATATGTGGGTACATATCAGGAAGAGTGGATTTGGGGCACTTAGGACATTTGCATTTTACAAACCTGTAAAAGTATTTATTGGCCTTGGCACTGTCTTCTTTCTAATCGGTATGATACCAATTATTAGATTTCTATTCGATTACTTCTTTACACGGAATGGTAGTGGTAAAATACAATCACTCATCATAGGAAGTACATTGATATCGGTAGCATTTAACCTCTTTGCCCTTGGTATCATAGGAGACCTTCTTGGCCGTAACCGAAAACTGATAGAGAAGATATTAATAAAGCAAAAAGATAATAGGCAAAAAGAATCTTAGCTTTTTGCTAATCTTTTGATAAATGAGTATGGATTTTTTTCATCAAGAGAAGTACTTTCAATATGTACTCTTTGGCCTACATTCATTGCTTTAGCATGCTCAAGGATAATTCGTGATATCACTAAATCTTGTAATGCAATACCTGTAGAATCAAATACCGTTCTACTTGCCTTCAAATGCTCAAATTCATTCGCTGATTTCAAACAATGAGACAAGTTTTCACCGATTTGATGACTTTCCAAATTTTGACACTCACCTTCTATTACAGCTTGGTCAACCCAATCTGGACAAACATAGCTCTGACTTAAAAACGAAACAGGAAGCTCAAATTTCCCAGGAAAGTCAGATCCTATTGCATTGATATGCAACCAATCTTTAGATGTTACATCCTGAAATAATGGACCTTCACCAATCCCTATCGAAGTTGCTGTGGATACGATATCAGATTGTTCTATGATCTGATGTATTGGTGCAGGAATAAACTCACAGTCTAGTCCTAGCACAGCAGCTCGAGACACGAATGATTGACTAGTCAATTCATCTACATCATAATAGTAGACTGTTTTCAAATCAAATACTCGTGAGATTCCATGTAGTTGGGTGATAGATTGAGCACCACATCCAATCAATCCCAAAGATTCACTTTGACTATTTGCCATTAATTTACTTGCAATAGCCCCAGCAGCTCCAGTTCTAAGCGATGTTGGCAATACACCATCAATCAATGCATTCAAGTGACCTGTATTAGTATCATATTGAGAGATTGTCGAAATAATCGTAGGCACCTGGTAGTGTTCTGGATTTCTAGGGTGATAGCCTACAACTTTGATAACAACTTGATCTTTGCTGATTTGTCTAATCGGCATCCATTCTACTAAGCCTTCAAGTGGCTCAGTATAATTGTACCCAGATCGCTGATTCATCAGACTATCCGTTGGGTCATAATTGACGAAGGCTAGATAGCTCTCTTCAATCAATTGATCCATAAGTGCATTAAGTCCAACATTGGAGATGACTTTTTGTAAGTCTTGTCCAGTGACTATTAATGTCGTTTGATTGTCTTGCATGTAGAATTCTAATTATAAAAAAATGATCCCATGTAACACAGTAAATAAATGTGTCCATCAGAAAGGATATCCAAAGATATTAAACTAAATAAAGGAATTAACGCCAACAATCAAAATAACAATATAATTAAGTATTTTGTTGAAAATAAATAAGAAAATAGACTTACTTAATGCAAATCACAAATTTTTATTCTACTTAAACTCTATTACACTCTGTCTTTCTCTATTAACTGAGAGTTTTGTAATATCTGGTCTTGAATAATGACCAACTGGGTCAAAGTTCTGGCGTTCTTCATAGACTTTTTGAATCTCTAGATCTACGGTAAATAGACCTTCTTCCATTTCTATTGGTTTTATAATCCAATCACCATTGGGTGCTGCGATACATGTACCACCATCTGCTAGATGAATTGGGCATTTTTCTTGAATCAAATCAGAGTGAGGGATATCATTTGTAATTTGAGCTCTTCCAAACAGTCCGCAGACTCCAATGGAATAAGATCTTGACTCTTTAGCTATGAATGGTGTAATATCAACTGTATTCCTCACACTACCAGGCCATACAGCGATATGGACATTTTAGCCCTGAGCATAGAGAGCTGTTCTACTTAGAGGCATCCAATTTTCCCAACAATTTAATCCTCCAACTGTAAATTCTTCCAATTTATGGGTGACTAGACCATGTCCATCACCATGGCTCCAAACTAATCGCTCTTCATAAGTGGGACGAATTTTGCGGTGTGTTGACTGGATCACTCCGTACTTATCAATAGAGACCAAAGTACAATAGAGACTATGTCCACCTCGATCAATTGGCCTCTCGATAATTCCAAGATAGATTGCTATAGATCTCTCTTTAGCCAATTTACAGATAGAGTCTAAGTCTCCATCTTTCACACAAATCGCATTTTTGATGTCATGTGAATGGATCTCTTTCTGCACTTGATCATTAAAAGTAGCTCCATGAGTAATTGACACCCAAAATGGATAAGCTGTAAGAACAGCCTCACCAAAAATAACTAAGTCACAATGTTGGTCTGCAGCTTGAGAAATATATTCTAAGACCTTAAGTGTGGTTTTTTTCTTGTGTAACCACACCGAAGCGATTTGTGCCAGTCCTACTTTCATATCAGTTCTCAGGTTACAATTAGCTTTGTTCTATCATAAGAGTTCACCTAGTCCATCAATCGCCTCTTGCAATTTACTTTGATCACTCCCGCCTGCAGTTGCAAAATTGGCTTGACCACCGCCTCCACCCTTAATGATTTGAGCTAGCTTCTTAACGATATTTCCAGCATGATAACCTTTAGTTGTAGCGATACCCTCGGTGACGTGACAAAGTATCTGAGGTTTTCCATTAGAGACAATCCCAATTAAAATAACTGACTCACCCAGTTTTTTGGCTAGACTATACACAAGGTTTTTAGCAATTTTAGAGTCATCGATCTCAATCACTCTTTGTAGTATTTTGTATCCATCAGCTGGAATCGCAGCACTACTCAAGGAGTCAATGAGTCCATTTGCATTCTGTTGTTTGAGAGATTCCACTTGTTTTTCCAAGACTTTGTTTTCTTCAATGAGTTTTGCTACTGACTCATCTACTGGCGACTTGCTTTTGAACTGTGACCTTACGTTGTCAAGTAGTGTCAGCTCACCATTGATGTAGTCAAGCGCCTGTGACCCAGATACGGCCTCGATCCTTCTGACTCCTGCTGCAACTCCTGACTCTGATAAAATCTTGAGAACGCCAATCTTACCTGTTGCAAGGACATGACATCCACCACACAGTTCTACTGAGTACTCTGGGTCAAATGTTATCATCCTTACCGTATCACCATATTTCTCTCCAAAAAGCATCATTGCTCCAGCTTCTTTCGCTGCATTGATATCGATACTTCTGTCTTCTTTGAGTGGAATATTCTGCTGTATTTTTCTATTGACAATTGCTTCTACCTCTGCTAGCTCACTTTCTGTCATTTTTTGCATATGACTAAAGTCAAATCTGAGATATTCATCCTTTACTAGTGATCCTTTTTGATTGACATGATCGCCAAGCACTTCCTTAAGTGCTGCATGCAGTAAGTGAGTTGCACTATGATTATTTTCTATAGCACTGCGTCTCTCTTCTATCACTTGTGCATCCCAATCAGCGTTTGCATTTTGAGGCAATACATTGACATGATGGATGATGAGATCATTTTCCTTGGTTGTGTTGTACACTTGGAGTGTTTCATTTATAGACTTGAGACTTCCCTTATCACCAACTTGTCCACCACCTTCTGGGTAGAATGGTGTCTTATTGAGCAAGACTTGGTATGATTCCTTACCCTTAGTGACAACAGTACGATACTTAGTAATCTGTGTTCCTTTTACCAATAGAGTGTCATATCCTTTAAATTCTGCTTTCGCAAAAGCCGAAACATCTACCCAATCTCCAACACTTTTAGCAGCATCTGCACGACCTCTTGCTCTTTGCTCCGAGAGTGCCTCTCCAAATCCTACTTCATCCAATTCCCATTCGTTCTCCTCACAGATAAGATTAGTCAAATCTATAGGAAATCCATAGGTGTCATAGAGTTCAAATGCTGTCTTTCCGTCAAGGATATTATCATCAAAGTGTAGTGATGCGATTCGTTTTAAACCTCCTTCGAGTGTCCTCAAAAATCCTTTTTCTTCTTCTAAAATTACCTTAGAGATAAAGTCTTGTTGAGCCTTCACCTCAGGAAACACATCCTTAAAGTTATCCGCTAGCATTGGCAGTAATGTATAGAGGTATGGTTCCTTAATATTTAAGATAGAATAGTAATATCTCACCGCTCTTCTCAGTATCCTTCTGATCACGTAACCGGCACCCGAGTTATCAGGTAATTGCCCATCTGCAATAGTAAAAGCCACTGCTCTGATATGGTCTGACAGTACACGCATAGCGATATCAGTCTTAGAACTGTCATCATACTTTCCAGTATATGTGATACCACTATCCTTAGCTATCTTATCAATAAATGATGAAAATATATCAGTATCATAATTAGACTTCTTGCCTTGTATGGCCATCACTACCCTCTCAAGACCCATACCTGTATCGATGTGCTTTTCTGGTAGCGCATTGAGACTTCCATTTGCCATCCTGTTATATTGAATGAATACGAGATTCCAAATCTCAATGACTTCTGGATCATCCAAGTTGACAAGTGTGGCACCATCTACCTTCTTCCTATCTTCGTCACTTCTGAGGTCTACATGGATCTCAGAGCATGGACCACAAGGACCAGTATCACCCATCTCCCAAAAGTTATCTTTCTTATCAAAATATAAAATTCTCTCCTGCGGGATGTGCTCCTTCCATAACTCCACAGCTTCCATATCAGCATCGAGTCCTTCAGATTTTTCTCCTTCAAATACTGTAACGTAAAGTCTTTCTTTATCCAACCCATAGACCTCCGTCAGCAGCTCCCATGCCCAGTCTATTGCTTCTTTTTTGAAGTAATCGCCAAATGACCAATTGCCAACCATCTCAAACATCGTATGATGGTATGAATCTCGTCCCACTTCTTCTAAATCATTATGTTTACCAGACACTCTAAGGCACTTCTGTGTGTCTGCCACCCTTCTAACCTGAGGCACCTTATTTCCGAGGAAAAAATCCTTGAATTGATTCATTCCTGCATTGGTAAACATCAGGGTCGGATCATCCTTGACAACGATTGGTGCAGAAGCAACTATTTTATGTGTTTTGCTTTCAAAAAAGTCTAGAAATTTTTGTCTGATTTCACTAGAATTCATAATCCAAATAAGTAAAATTGCTTGGTAGATTACTCTACATCATTAAAAAAAAATATTACAAATCACGGCCAAAAATGGGCAAAAAATACACAACTAACTGTAAATATGATACTTACACTTAGATATAATTTCTATGTATTTTGAACATATCTCACTTATATATTTTGTAGTGTCAATATGTTAAATTACTTTTGTCAGGCTTACACCCGTGGACATTCTCAGCCGAAAGGCAAAGGTACAAACTTATAACAACCAAGATAGATGAATAAGGACCTATATGTTTACAATGAAAAAACATTAAGTTACGAAAAAGTCAAAAATCCTAGAAGGATTAGATTGATGAAAATGAGCTCAATGTTACTCACGGCTGCGGTTGCAATTACTGCAGGATATTTGATTTTTGAAGGTCATATCCAATCCCCCAAAGAAAAGTTTCTCAATACTGAATTAGTACAAATGGAAAGACACTATAGCTCTCTTTCTACTCAGTTTGATTTCTTGTCAACTGAACTTCAAGACCTACATAAAAAAGATGGAGAAGTACATAGGATGATATTTGGTATGAGCCCAATTGACTCATCGATGTGGGAAGGTGGTATCGGTGGGCATGATAAATATAAGCACATCACCAAGTATACGAGTAGTACTGAAATCATTGAGACCTCTCTTGACAAGGTAGACAAACTCAAAAGACAACTTGACCTCCAGAAGAAATCATTAGATACACTCTTAATAAAAGCAATAGAAAGAGAATCAAAATTAGCTGCTATTCCATCTATCAAACCGGTCCAGGAAGATAAAATGAAAAGAAAAATTGGCCACTGTTCAGGATACGGATTTAGAATTCACCCAGTACATAAGGTTAAGAAATTTCATCATGGAATCGACTTTACATGCCCAACTGGCACGCCTATTCAAGCGACGGGTAACGGTTATGTCAAAAAGGTAGAGAAAAGAAGATCTGGTTATGGCAAGAATGTAACAATTGATCATGGTTTTGGCTTTGAAACTCTCTATGCTCACATGCACAAAATCGATGTCAAAGTTGGTGATAAAGTTACAAAGGGAGAGAAAATTGGTAGTGTTGGAAGCACAGGTACCTCAACAGCACCGCATCTGCACTATGAGGTGAGAGTAAAAGGAAAATCAGTCAACCCTATTGACTATTGTCTAGATGGGCTATCAAGTGAAGAATATCGAATCCTAGTTGAAAAAAGTTCTGTAGAAAATCAATCTTTTGACTAATAATAATGAGAGTTAAGAACCAACTTTACTCTATTAAAAAAGGGGGAGAACACGGTAAGTTGTTCTCCCCTTTTTCAAAAAAGTAGTTTTTTGAGCCCTTTAAGTATTAGTTAGTAAGAATCATCTTCTTAGTTGCTGTAAATTCATTAGTGCTCAATTGGTAGTAGAATACTCCAGATTCATTTTGTAATGTACCTGAGTCTACTGTAATTTCAGTTACCCCTTTAGCATAGACTCCGCTGAAAGTCTCAAGCAATCTTCCACTCATATCGTATATTGTGAGAGTTGCTTCTTGGCTAGTTGGTAAAGAGAATGCAATTGTAGATGTTTCACTAAATGGATTCGGATTGTTTTGGAAGAGAGAATATCCCTCAGCTACAGTTTTTCCTTTACCATTTAATAGATCGATATCTAATACATTCAAGTTCTTATCATAAGCTTCGTCAGAAGTGATACTATTATCGATAGTAATCTGATCTGTCGAACCGTTTGTTATTGCTGTATAAACTGCTGTGAAAAGAACATCGTCAAGGTCAGCTGTTATCGCAGCTGTCGAGTTCCAACTTACAGTTATTTTTCCTTCATCTGCAGAGTTATATCCTACATAGTCATCACTCATATTGATAAGACCTGCTTCGAACCTATCGAAAGTAAGGCTCGCGTCATTACCTAGTGTAAACTGCATACCAAGGATATCCTCAAAGTTATCTGAAGTCACTTGCAATCTCACCTCTTCACCAGCAGTATACTGTGTAGAAGGAATGCTCAATCTAAGTGGTACTCCTCTAACCTCAGTGTTTGAAGTTCCGTCAAATGCTGCACTTGCATCATTACTGACATCACCAATCTTTACTGCGATGAAATCTTGATTGTATAGGTTGTTATTCAACCCAAATGCAATCTGCTCATCGTATGGGAATGGTGACGTTGGATCATTGAATGATGAACTTGCATCAACAAATCTCCATGACTCTTGACCGTTAGTAAATTCACTCGTCTTCTCAAGAATCACATTTCTGATCGTTACCATGTCCGCAGCAGATACATACTCAGAGTTATTCGCATCAGCAGCAATATACTGATAAGGATTGTTGAACGTCGTCAAACTCAATAAATGTCTCTGAATCAATAAGATATCTAATGTAGATACACCATTGAGTACTGCAGTAGTCTTACCTGTTTCAATCTGATAAGAATTACCATTAGGTAAATTTGTGAATAAGTAGTCGCCATCAGTTCCTGTCGTAAATGACATAGGAAATTCAGGTTGATTACTTGATATCGTTACTACAGATTGGTTGATTGTTCTGTTATCATACAGATGTACGTTACCAGCAACTCTCGATGACCCTTCACCTTCACCTCCGTCAACATCTGGACAGATATCACTTACATTGTCTTGAAGTATCAATTCAACTGTACAGAAGTCAGCATCAAATCCAGGAGCTCCATTTGGATCAACAACCCAAACATCAAGGATAATTACTACCTCTTGTCCGTTAGGGATATCAGCACATGTTAACTCTAATGATGGTACATAGTTACCATTCTCATCTAAGAAGTAGAATTCAAGAGGATCAACTCCTGCTAGAGGACAACTAGGGCAGTTATTTATCGCCGCATAGTCATCAAAACTTCCAAGCTCAAAGTCATTAGCCCAAATCGCAGTTGTAAGGTTGTCAGGTAATGTAACTGTAACTACCTCTCCTCTACAGTACGGTGTTGGAGGTTTACAGTCTGGAATCTTCATAGTAAAGATTGAAGTCGTACTATTACCACATCTATCTGTTACAGTAGCATTTACCTCTATCTCACCATGTACATAGAAACCACTAATATCTGATGTAGAGAACCTCTGAGTACCAAACATACCTTCACAATCTGTTACAGTCACATCCCATGTGAGTTCTTCACAATCATCAGTTGCACTCAATATGATTTTCACAAATGGTGCACACTCATTTTCATCAGAGTTATAGAGTACATCCGTTGTACAGTTTACTGGTCCTTGAGGATTGATTACTGGGTCATTATTATCAACAAATGCGATAATCTGTGACTCAGTAAATACTCCTGCCCCTATAGACTCATCATAAGTACACCAATCGATTAGTGTCCATTTTCTTACAATTTTCATACAAGTACCATCATCATTTACCTCTTCAAAGTAAGTATCTTCAAATGTAGCAGCAGTTGAGTTACAAGCTTGATCTACCGGAGTAGGGAATGTCACACCACTTCCTGCGAATGCTCTTACCTCTTCAGGAGTAATAGGATTATCTGGTCCGAATTCTGGACATCCATTGATAGTAATCTTCGCATCATTAAATGGGAAGGTAACTTGAGATACTGCATTTGCAGTTTCGAATACTATTGAAACAGAGTAAGAATCAGAGTTGCCACAGCCATCTTCTACCCTCCAAGACAATCCTCGTGATCCACCACCACACTCATTAGCAGAGATAGGGAATGTTACGTTATTCATAGTTTGACTAACATTTGAACAATTATCTGATACTTCAAATGTAGTCATATCAATAAAATTAGCAAGGTCTGCAGCAGATTCAATTACAACATCACATGCAAGTGTTACACCACTTGGACCGTTAAGGAACTCTGGTGCAATCTTATCTTGGAACTCAATCTCTACCATACAGACACTATACTGTACACCATCTGGTACATTAGAGAAGTTACTGCTAATATCAATATCGCCTAAGTCTGCATCAAACACAACAAACTCAACCATCTCCACTGATCCACAAGTATAACCTTGATTACAACAGAACTCTACTTTATCAGTGTAGTTAGCTCCTGAGTTCATTATTCTAGCTCTGAAGTCTACTGTTCCACAGTTATCGAATGAACCATTGTCAAATGATTCTGCTCTAACTTTAGCACAACCATTCTGACCAAGTGCTGCTATTGTATGCTCTAGACATACAGCATTTGGTGGTGATTCATCAACTACTACAATCTCGAAGAATGAATCAGCAGTATTGCCACACTCATCTTCTACTGAATATCTTACCCATACCATTCCTACTAGGATATCTGGAATTAACCATTCACCATTTCCTAATGATATAGCAGGTCCGTATAAAGACCCTTGTAATGGTTGACCAGTACCTGGATCAGCTTCTAAGTAGCCTACAGTGACTTCATAATCACTACAGTTTTCTATTACTGCTTGGAATTGGAATCCATATCCATTAGGTCCTTGCCCGAGGGGATCTACAAAGATATCAGTTGTACAATCATGTTGATTGTCAGTACCTACTATTTGTAAATCCACAGGTGCAGTTGCTGCGATAAAATTATCTTCTACTTTGATAATTTGATTTTGCTCAAGGATATCTCCTGTACACCAATCAGTTACCAAATATTTTCTAATCAATTTAAATGAAGTACCACACGTCGCCAAAGTGATATCATTAACACTCACGTTGAAGTTACTACAGAGTGGTCCTACACCTAAGTCAGGGTAACCTACGATTCCTGTTATAGGATCAAGGATATCTGAAGTATTAGATGGATTGTAGTAATCAGAACAATCAATAGTCGGCATTTCAATTCCATCAAAGTTAGGTGGGAATTGTACATCTAATAGGCTAAACCTATCAAGGTAAAATAATTGCTCACATGATGTCGTAACACTAAAGTTACTTGTAGTTGAGAATGTCCATTCTCGCGTAAATCCACTGAGGTAATCATCAGTACACTCAAATGCTAAAGCAACATCTTGGTATGTAGCAACTACATCGCTACACGCATTTCCTGGGAATGATATTAAGAATTCGTTAGTACCTGTTGATACCCAAACTGGAGTAATAAGATTACCAGCTGGATCAAATTTTTCTATTTCTGGTCTGCAGATTTGTCTTGTTGCTTCTTCAATTGACGCTTGTCCATCTACAGTCGCAGCTGCAAAAGTACTCGTGTTAATTACTAAAAGGTTCCAAGTACCAGATATTGTATCGTTGTTAAAGCTAGAAAGTCCACCGTTAAAAGATTGGTACTCTCCACAGTATGCTTCATTAGCACATTGTCCACATTCAGCTAATACTAAACTTGAATGACTGTCAAATGCAGAATCATCAAGTACAATACTAATGTTAGGACTTGTACAACCAGCAGCGCCTGTCATATCAAGGATTAGAGTTGTGTCAGGTGTCATTGCTCCTGGTGATTGATATTCAATCGCAATTTTGATTGACCCAGGATCGTTCGTCGTGATGTCTAACTCAAAATCAAGATCCATAATCAGATCATCAAGAGACATAGTTCCAAAGTTAAGCGGAACTGGAATCGTATCTCCAGCCGCTACAGAACCTGAAGCAATTGCAGCACTAGCAATATCAGTAATACTTGCTAAAGGTGCAAAGTTTGACTGATAACATGGCAGTACCATTTCATCACAACATGACACAGGTGGAAGTGCTTTGTCTTCTGCCGTAATAGTTGACCAACAACTGTTACCAGCAGGATCTGTTACTGTTACGCTGTACTGTCCAGGTGCTGAAAGTACCGCACCTCCAAGAGAAGCATCATGTGAACTGACAGTACCGTCAGCACTTGTTGCATCTACTGTATAAGCAGAGTAACAATAATTACCTTCTAACACCATGTCAGGAGTAATAATAGCTTGACATCCATCGCCTAAAGAGACTTGGATTCCATCATTACAAGCAATACCCGTTGCTGCAGGAAA
>Ga0114957_1001065_pt1 | contig 32323 bp, 28 predicted proteins | sample BantaG_FD_87175 | JGI IMG/M metagenome (GOLD analysis project Ga0114957, IMG submission 87175) | Marine algal microbial communities from Bantry Bay, Ireland - BantryBay_4 metaG | ecosystem: Host-associated > Algae > Red algae > Unclassified | place: Bantry Bay, Ireland | collected 2014-11-21
TAGAACCTCATGTGGCGCACCAGGGAACTTCTTATCGATTGACTTTTTTATCTTAGTCAACTCGTCCATCAAATGTCTTTTAGTATGTAATCTTCCTGCAGTATCAATAATAACTGCATCTAGATCCATATTCTGAGCAAACTGGACTGTTTCATAAGCGACTGCTGCTGGATCTGTATTCATTCCTTTAGAATAAAAGAAAACTCCTGCTCTTTTCGCCCATATTTCTAATTGATCTACTGCCGCCGCTCTAAATGTATCAGCAGCACCTAATACGATTCGCTTTCCTCTTTGATTATATTGATGAGCTATTTTACCTATTGTAGTTGTTTTCCCTACACCATTAACTCCAACAACTAGTGTAATGTGTGGTACATCATCCGTCGAGAATTCAAAATCATCTACATCTTTAGTTTCATTTTCGGTTAAGATTCGGACAATTTCATCTTTTAGGATACCATTTAAATCACTGGTATTGATATACTTATCTTTAGAAACTCTTTCTTCGAGTCGTGTTATGATCTTGATTGTGGTATCTAAACCTACATCAGAAGCAATTAATATGCCTTCTAATTCATCTAAAAACTCTTCATCAACAGTTGATTTTCCAGCGACTGCCTTGGAAATTTGAGAGAAGATATTACTTTTTGTTTTTTCTAAACCTTTATTAAGGTCTTCTTCTTTCTCTTTAGTGAAAAACTTCTTAAAAAAACTCATACAGGGACATTATTAATATTAGTTAGGTATAGCGAGTTGCAAATATATAACGATTATCAGGGAGTAGGGTTGTGAATTCTCAAAAATCGATCAACGGTATGAGAACATCCTTGAAACGCTATGTTGAATTGATAATTAGGAATGGGTGGAATCAATTATAAACACCAAAAGGCCTTTCAGTTAAGAAAAGCCTTTTAAGTTATTTTTTGAAGGAGTAATCGACTTTAATGTCAGGTTACTTGTTCTCAGCGAAAAATTCTTTCACTTTATCTTTGTGAACCATTACTTCCTTATAAGTGTACTTTCCAGAAACAGGATTCTTGATGCTTTTCACAACTTTCACCATGTCTCTTCCAGACCCTGCAGTTAATCCTCTTTTACCCGTTCTCGAGTTTTTCGATACTTTAGCCATGATTATTTAATTTCTTTATGAAGAGTATATTTCTTTAAAATAGGATTGTACTTCTTAAGTTCCAATCTATCTGGGGTATTTTTTCTATTTTTTTGAGTAACGTATCTTGACGTACCCGGCATACCTGATGATTTGTGTTCTGTACACTCAAGTATGATTTGGTTTCTATTACCTTTTGATTTCTTTGCCATTTCCTGCGTATTTTATTTATAAGTCTCCTTATGTTTTTTTCTTTCGAGAATATGTTTCATGCCTTCAAAGTAGAAAATCTGCTCTTGGCTAAACGAAATATATTCTATCTAAAATTGAATTTTTAGATTAGAGCTTCACACCAGTATCAACTCCTTTTGATTCTAGTTTCTTCAAATATGCTAAAAGACCTAACTTATTTATAGTTCTTAATGCATGAGAAGATACTTTTAATGTTACCCATCTATCCAATTCAGGGATATAGAATTTCTTCTTCTGAAGGTTCGGTAAGAATCTTCTTTTAGTCCTTCTATTTGAGTGAGAGACATTGTTACCTGCTATAGGTCTTTTTCCTGTTAATTGACAAACTCTAGACATCGTTTAATCTTTTTTTATTTCTTTGGTGACTCCGGAAGGATTCGAACCTTCAACCGCTTGATTCGTAGTCAAGTACTCTATCCAGTTGAGCTACGGGGCCATTTACTAAGGTAAATATTTCCTATTCCTCTTCCACCTTTTTATAATTCAGAGCGCAAAGATACATTTATTTTTTAAATCAAGAAGTAAATTAATTATTTCTATAAATTTTTTTTCACACCTTATTTACTTATAAAAAGCTTTTCAGTGCTGATTTCATTGGTGTTATATATAGAAATAAAATATATACCAATCGGTGCGTCAGGAATTTCCATCGTAATTTGTTTCCTTCCAAATGATGGCGGAGTAAAATCAAGATGATTAATAGTCTTTCCTGCTGAGTCTGTAATTAGTATACTATAAGAATTTTCATCTGGAGTTAAGTAATTAATTTGTAATTGATTATTTTCTTCTTGTGCTATTTTAGTAATTCCCATAGGACCTTTTGCGGATGGTAGCTGTAGTTCAGAACATAGCTCTTGCAGTTTCTCCATAGAGTTGTAAATATTAAGTCTACCACCAGTCAATGTAATGCCCTCTAGTGTAGTGTTTAACTCTACCCCCGCAAATATTGCATCACGTATTTCTAATGCCACTTGACCGGGATCAGAAAACGCCATATCAGCTAGGGATTTACACGGAGCGCTATATAATAATCCTATTGTTCCTGCAACATGTGGCGTCGCAGCTGATGTTCCGCCGAAATTTTGATCATACCCAGCATCCGTGCCAAGTGCGATTGTACCACGACCAGGTGCACCAAGATCTATATTCACCGCTCCAAAACCTGCATTGGTTACCTTGGTATCTTCAATGTCAACATTTGTAACTGAAATTAGAAATGGGCTTTGACATGTGGTTGGGATGTCACCATCAGTATCTACATCTCTATTCGCATTTGTGGTTGCCCCAGCGGAAAGCACTCCTTGTTCACCGAGTTTATTATACATTTCACACCAATCCATTAATAAAGTTGTGGTTGGAAACGCATTGTCAATACCTGCAGAATAATTAGTTGCGACAATGAAGGCTCCTTGTGCACCTTTTGTTTCATTATATAATCTTCTCATATCTAGCACATATTGGTAACTCGCTATTACATCACCAACAGATCCAATTCCTGAAATCGGTAATATTTTGATATTCCAATTGATACCAGATACTCCTAGGTTATTATCAGTTTTAGCACCAATAATTCCTGATACAGCAATACCATGATTATCTACAAAAGGATGGCTGTCGTCCTGTTTTTGCCCATTCCATCCCACATAATCATCAACATAACCATTATTGTCATTATCTATTCCATCATCTGGAATTTCGCCTGTATTTATAAGGATTCGATCAGCAATTTCAGGATGTTCTAAGTCGAATCCATCATCTAAAACAGCTATTACAATTTCTCTACCGTTAATATCCGTACCACCAGTTGTTACTTCCCAAGCCTGAGTGGCTTCTATTAATTCCAAACCCCATTGAATATCAAAGTACTCGTCATCTGGAGTAGTTCTTTTGTGTGTTTTTAAATTATAGTCCCATCCCTTAATGAGTGTGTTATTATTCAAGGCTTGCTCAAATTTAGTATCTGCAGGAGTAAGTGTATTTATTTCTACTACATTTAGGTCTTTACTTATTACTCTAGTGTCAGATATTAATCTAATGTGATCATTCTTTATTTGACTAATAAATCTGTCTATTTGACCTCTTTTTAAAGTAATTATATATTCGTTCTTAATTTCTTGCGCTTGCATGTTTATTGCAAAAGCTATTATAATGAAGATTAGTAAATTTCTAGTCATTCTTATTTCTTTGATTTAATGCATTTTCATTATATATTAATTGATTCTGTATTCATATATAATGCACTTGCTTTTAATTGGTGTCACTTTTTAAAATTTAATTTCTGTTTTTAAAAAGTTGTCTTCTTATCTAAAACACTTTATTCCAGTAAAGATTACATTTTCGAAGTTTTGTGTGAAGTATAAAAAAATACTATATCCACCAAACTTGTAAAAGTTATAACTCAAAATCCTTCTTATATGATCATGTTGGTAACGCTATGGATTAATCTGAACGTATATAAATACCAAAGATAATATATCAAAATTAGAATTCTGTCGTGAGATGAGGTTTTCATAAGTAAAGTCGTTCTTAATTTATTTCTCCTAATTAAACTATTGCTTGTAAAACACTCTATTGGCCGAATTGTGGCTTTTATTCAGACTATTTGCCATTCTTTGACAACAATATCTCTATTGAACGTTTTTAATTCGTTAATTTTGTGTGACTTTATTTTAAACAAGATGAAGAACAATGAGTAAAAAAGGAAGAGTATTAGTGGCAATGAGTGGTGGTATCGACAGTACAGTAGCTGCGATGATGTTGCATGAAGAAGGGTATGAAGTTGTTGGGATTACTATGAAAACATGGGATTACGCGAGTAGCGGCTCGTCAAAGAAGGAGACTGGATGCTGTAGCTTGGATAGCATAAATGATGCACGAGAGGTTGCAGTGCAAATGGGATTTCATCATTTTATAATTGATATTAGAGAAGAATTTGGAGATTATGTCATCGATAATTTTGTTGACGAATATATTGCTGGACGTACTCCTAATCCTTGTGTTTTGTGCAATACACATATAAAATGGAATGCTTTAATAAAGAGAGCGGATGCCATGGATTGTGAATTTATCGCGACGGGACATTATGCCGTAATCAAAGAACATGCTGGTAGGAAGTTTATATCTAAAGGAAAAGATGATCGTAAAGATCAAAGTTATGTTTTATGGGGTCTAGATCAAGAATGCTTAGAACGCAGTGCATTTCCATTAGGAAATTATACTAAACCAGAAATTAGGCAGATGGCTAAAGATTGGGGGCATGAAGCGCTATCTAAGAAAGCAGAAAGTTATGAGATATGTTTTGTCCCAGATAATGACTATAGAGGTTTTCTAAAAAGAAGAGTAGATGGATTAGAGGAAAGAGTAGCTGGAGGTATATTTCTAGATAAGAATGGTAATAACCTTGGTAGCCATGATGGATACCCTTTTTATACAATAGGACAAAGAAAAGGTTTAGGTGGAGGTTTTCTAACACCTAAATACGTTACCGAAATTATTCCTGAGACAAATACTGTTATACTCGGAGAAGCTGAAGATTTGTTTAGGAACGGCATGCAAGTTGGACAAATCAACATGCAAAAATATGCCTCGATACCTGCAAACGGATTAGAATTAACAACCCAAGTAAGATATAATGACAAGGGAGTTCTTTCCACTGTTTCCAATAATGGCTTAGATGTGCAAGTTGAATTTCATGCTAATGTAAGTGGAATAGCTCCAGGCCAATCAGCAGTCTTTTATGAAGGGGATGATGTCGTAGGAGGTGGTATAATTTCAAGAAGTGGATTGTCTCAGAATAATTAATTATCTAGATTATGCGCTATAAATTAATGATAGAATACATTACATAATATTTTATATGAATTTCAAGTTAGTATTTAGATACTAAAGAGCAATTAACACAATTCTAAATAACAAACATTAGCAAAATGAAGCGATTACCTATATTATTATGTAGTGTTTTGATTATTTCCATGTTTTCGTGTGGAGAAAATGAAATTGAAAATCCTGACGATTCTAATTTTGGTTACGAGTACTTTCCATTAGAACTAGGATATGAATGGATATATGCAGTAGATTCTATTTTAATAATACAAGGTGGAATAAATAATATTATCAGCTCATCATTTATTAAAGAAGAGTTAATTGAAACAATCGATGATACAGAAGGTCATAAAGAATTTCAATTACAAAGAAGCCATAAAAAGGATTCAATTTCGCAGTGGACAATAACAGATATTTGGACGATAAAAAGAGATGACACACGAGCAATAAGAACAGAAGAGAATTTAACTTTTGTGAAATTGGTTTTTCCTGCAGTTGATGGTACTAGATGGGATGGCCATGTGTTTTTTGATGATGATAAAGATTTTCCCGTTGCAGCAGAAAATCTTTCTGTTTATAAAGATTGGGAATATCAGATTAATGAAGTAGCAAATAAAACAGTTGGTGGCACACTATATTCTGATGTTTTAGAAGTGTCGCATATTGATGATGTCACTTTTATCAGTAAGCGTTTTAGTACTGAAACTTATGCCAAAGGTATTGGACTTGTAGAGCGAAAGATGGAAATTTTTGATACGCAAAATGGAAACACTTCTCTTCCTTGGATAGAACGAGCTGAAAAGGGTTTTCAACTGACACAAACTTTAGTTTCATTTACAAAAAACTAGATTGCATTGGAGTATATTACTGTAGGTAAATTGAATAAATCATTTGGAACAAAAGGCCAAATAAGGGTAGTGCCCGAAAAAGCATTTAAGTCAGACCTGGAAAACAGTGAAATTTGGTTTGTTGAAACAGCTGGAAATATGATTCCATATTTTGTTGAAAGTATAAATGAATCAGTACATTTTTTGGTAAAGTTTGAGGACATTGATTCTCCAGAAATGGCCAAGAAAATAACGGGATGTACTCTCAAACTCAGAAAAAGAGATGTCTCTTATAAAGATGACATCGAAGTTAGTGATTTAGAAAAATTGGTCGGTTTTACAATCAAGACCAAAGAAGAAAAGACTATCGGCAAAATTTACGATATTGAAGAATATCCACAACAATTAATGGCAATTGTAATGGATGCTTCTGATAATCAATTACTTATTCCATTGGCTGCGGATTTCATGGTAGACTTGGATGCATCAAGTTCTTTATTGGTTATGGATCTTCCTGATGGATTGGTTGAAAGTCAATTGGGATAGACTAATATTTCGTAGTGATTATAATTTATAGGTAACTAATTTCATTAATTTCACCTTAATCACTATATTACATTTACTCCATAAACTTAAGTTTGTCTACTAGTTTGCAATAATATTGCATTAGTTATCTATTCGTTACAAGATTAGTATCATCTTTGCAAGCTGTTTGTAACGTGTCTGATTCTGGTGGATCGCCTTTCAAACCAATTATTATTCATTTTGTTTAGTAACCCTAGAGTATTGCATTTAAGACTGATCACCATATTATCAATTTATTTAATGGCATTGTGTAATACTGATGCACAGGAATACGAATTTAGATACTATTTGGGGGCTAATTATTATCAAGGAGATTTGTCACCAACAACAAGTAAGTTAAGTTATTCTCAAGGACAAGTAGCATGGGCTACTATGATAGGTGTTAAGCTGAATGATGTATTTAAAATAAATACAAAATTTATGACAGGTAAATTAGTAGGTCGTGATTCGGATTCTAAGAACTTGAATAGGAAAAGAAGAAATCTAAGTTTTCAAAGTCCATTGTTTGAATTTGGCGTTAATACAGAAGTGAATGTTAATCATTTTCTAAGTGGTTTAAATAAATACGGTGTAAAAGTCTACTGCACTACAGGAATAAATATTTTTAGATTTAGTCCAAAAACATTCTTAAGAAATGAATTTGGCGATCTCAATATAATCAATCTGCAACCTTTAGGAACAGAAGGACAAGGTTTACCAGGGTATGGCGAAAAATATAGTCTGACACAAATCAATATTCCTTTTGGTGTAGGACTTAGATTTCATCTATTTGATAAAATTGAAATTGGAATTGAATTAGCTCCAAGAATTACATTTACTGACTATATTGATGATGTAAGTGGTACTTACGTGTCAAGTGATGAACTATATGCGGCAAACAGACCAGTTGCAGCTATGGTTTCGAATCGTATTGGGGAGTATTTAGGTACTGATCCTGTTGATGTATCTACGGGTGCTACAAGAGGAAACCCCAATAATAATGATTGGTATTTCTTTTCAGGCGTATATTTAGCATATAATTGGGGAGCTGGATATAAGCCATTAAAATTTAAAACTAAGCCTATCGAACAGGATGCTTCAGAACCTCAAGAAAGTGAACCTCAAGAAAATGGACAAGATTTAAAGCAGTAGCTCAGATTTTAATTTTCGATTTCTCCGGTTTTCTTTTTGATAATTCTTTTAATCGTCAAACTTCTCTAGTATATAATTGTTATAACTAAAGTCCACTTTTAACAGCATCTCATTGTAGGGAATTAACGCAAAAATTGAGATGTTTAAGGTGAAATTTATCCGTGAATAAAAGAAAGAATATGTCTGATAAATATAACGAATTGAATGCTGAAGAGCAAAGAGTAATTATTGATAAAGGAACAGAAAGACCATATATAGGTGAATATGATAAGCATTATGAAAAAGGAACTTATATCTGTCGACAGTGCGATGCACCACTTTATAAATCAGAGATGAAATTTGATTCTGGATGCGGATGGCCTGCGTTTGATGACGAGATTGCAGGTTCTGTCAAAAGGGTAGCTGATGCTGATGGTAGAAGGGTAGAGATAGTATGCAATAATTGTGATGGCCATCTAGGGCACGTGTTTGTAGGTGAGCGGTTAACAGAAAAAAACACAAGACATTGTGTCAATAGTATTTCCATGAAATTTGTAAAGGAGGATTAATTTGCTTATCGCTCCAGTCCTATCAATCTTAAATTGAGACAATAATGTCATCGTAAAATAGTTTCTTACATTTACAGAACTATCAACTGAATTAACAGGCATTGTTTCAGAACATAACAAAAGATACTACAAGATCCTATCAGGCATTACAAGCTTTTCGCTTAGGTGCATCTATTTTGCTAAGTATTGCCTTAGTGAAGTTCTCGTTTACAAAATCTGAAATCGGTGACTTTGAATGGTTTCTATTTTTGACAAATGCAGTCTCTTTTTTCTGGTCGATGGGTTTGTTAAATGCCTTTAAAAGCTACTTTCCTACAAAAAATGACGATGAGAAATCTACTCTTATTTCTAATCTCCCTCTTATTTTTCTTTTTTTCGGAGGATTAGCTATTACGTGTATTTATTTCAGCAGTTATGGGGAGGAATTGATTAATCAAGGCAACTGGGTGTATTTTTGCATATTTGTTGTTTTAGGAATATCGGCTTCGGTTACAGAGCATATCTTAATTCTTAAAGAAGCCCCTAAGCGTCTATTTTACTATGGTGTTTCGTCCTACTTGGCTTATTTTTTAGGTTTATCAATCGTAGCATTCCAATTTCATTCTATTCAGTCACTTTTCATCTTTCTAGCAGTTTGGGCATTTTTGAGATTTCTTTACATGTTATTTGTCATCAATAAATATGGAAAATGGAGCTTGGATATGTCCTTAGCGATGAAGTTTATAACTTTTTCTATTCCTTTAGTAATTCATGTTTTGCTAGGTGGAGGAATGGAGTATGTGGATGGCTATCTGGTTGATTTATATTACTCCAGAGATGAGTTCACTGTTTTTCGATATGGTGCTCGAGAGCTTCCAGTAAATACTATTTTTATAACAGCAATGGTTGCTACTATGATACCGCTTGCTGTAAGTAATTTGAACTTTACATTAGTTCAACTTAAGACCAGGCTTAATAAATTAATGCACTGGTTATTTCCAGTAAGTATAATACTTGTTTTAACTAGTCCTCTTATTTATCAAACTGTCTATAATGAAGGATTTTTGAAATCTGCATTTGTATTCAATATATACCTTCTTATTCTATGTAGTAGACTAGTATTACCCCAAGTTGTACTGTATGCCAAGCAAAAGAATAATATCCTCATGTGGGTAGGTTTATTAGAGTTGATAGTTAATATAGCGCTCAGCCTTTATCTTATCCAATATTATGGGATATTAGGAGTTGCTGTTGCTACAGTCATAGCTTATATTGTACAGAAAGTAACTCTTGTTCTATATTGTAAGCATAAATTAAATGTCAATTTATCAGACTATCTTGATATTAAAACACATATGGTATATTCGTTTTTATTATACGCTGCGTTTGTCTTTTCGTACTCTATTTATAGTTGACATCTAAGGAGTGGAAGTTTGCGAGAATCCAAATATCAAAGCCCAATCGACGAATTGATAGTTTAATTAAAATATTACTCCTTAATCATCTTAGTAGACATATTAATTCCTTCTCCTGTAACATGTATGAAATAAACACCACTATTCAATTGATTTGAATTGATCAATAGCTTATGTGCTCCAATTCCGAAGTATTCATTTTTTCGCAATTGCCGAATTAATCTACCTTCGATATCAAAAATACTTACGCTTATTGTTTTTCCTCTTTCAAGATTAAAATCTATGGAAGCAAGTCCTTGGATGATAGGATTAGGGTAGATAGGTTTGATCCAATTTTCATTTCCTAATGTGGGGTTATCTGTAGATGTAGGATCACTGAAAACGACATTTTCATCTCCTTCATTATACGGAATGCTGAGTATAGGTAAGTAATACATTTCGTCTTTAGTACCTTCTCCCCAAGAAACAAATACTGGTGGATCAGACGGATTTTGTACATTGTCACTTGTATTATCATATTTCGCAACAGCATGTATAGTAGACCCTTGAAGTGCTGGAATTAATCTAGTGAAGTAATATCCACCTTGCCAATTAAAGTCCCAGTTTTCAATCTTTATCATGTTAACCTTGTTACCATCTGGATCTTCTAACCAAACTTCCCAGTCTGTTCCTAGATAATGCATGTGTGGAGATAACCCAATCAAACTTCTATCTTCATTTAGAGTCCAAGTTCCATGAAATTCTCTTTTCTGATTTGGAGGTAAAATGAATGAGAAAAAACCACCAGGCAAATCAAAAGGAAGCATTATTCTATCATCAACAAATCGTTCAATTTCTTCCTCTTCTTCATCTGCGAAAAAAATATTTACTTTCGATTTGTCTGGAGCATCTACTGGCCATGGAGCATAATGCATCTGTACAACTAAGTCTGCACCTGCAGACATTTTTTGACCTAGACCATCAGGGTAATATATTGGCTTAGTTCCAGGGACATATCCTGGATATTGATCACGATTTATTACTTCATCAGTTCCAAATCCACCAAATCCAATAAAGCCATATTCTGGTGTTTGAGCATCATAAGATGCCGCAGTACCATCTGTGTCTTCTAAAAATAAGGCATGATGTACTATCTTTGAATTGCCTGGCCTAAGTTCGATTGCTTTTATAACTCGATCTTCTGTTAATCCTGTAGGCAGAACAAAATATCTGTATTCATCTTGATTGTTACCAGGGTGGATATGTGTCTGTTCAAACTCTAAAACTAAGTCGGGTTCGCCCAGTAATGACTCTTCTGGGAAGTCTGGTAAGTTAGGTTCTTCTGTACTAACACCATATTCAGCGCCTTGATCTACCCAATCAATGATAATTTGTTTTTCAGAATCTGTTAAGTAATATTCACCAATAAAATGATTATAATCTGGATCTGGCTTCCATGGTGGCATATAACCAGTAGATACTACCTCTTTTATAATACCTGCTCTATTTACAGCATCATCATATGAAGTCAATGTAAATGGTCCTATCTCTCCAGTTCTATGACAAGATGTACACTTATTATATATTATACTAGCTACATCTTTGGTATACGTTTTTTGAGCTGTAGAGTTGAGTGTTACTGATACGGTAAAAATAAGTATTGAGAATATCTTTTTCATTTTTCAATTTTATTTTATTAGATCTTACTAAAGGGATATCACAATTTACAAATTCTATTGCTAAGCTCTATTTTTTTCGATTAATATGATCACTATAATTGATGAAACAACCAATTGGTTCGGCGAATTGGGTCAAAACATCTTTAGATGCTAGCGTCTGTTCAATAGCATTTACCAAGTCGTGCTCAGTAACTACGTTTCGACGTTTACCCAATCGAACAAATTTATTATCAATTCGGCCTTGATATATTATCTTGCTTGTCGTATGATTGTAAAGGATAGCTTCGGGCGTAACCTGAGCATTCCATTTCTTAGCTTGTTCTTTGTAATAATCTGTTTGTAAAGGGAATCTTATTTGATAGATCTCCTTAAATTTGTCTATCTTATTTTGCTTAGAAGAAAAATTAGGGAAGTACCCTTGAAAGCTTATCCTCGACCCATATTCTGAATAAAGATCATTAAGTGAAACTGTATAATTAAGGCATATTGGACAATCATCTAAAAGGAAGAGATATAGACTTATGCTATCAGTATTGGTTTGTGTATGATCTACATCTTGAGCCATGGAAGAAGCAACTTGAAGCAAAAAGAAAAGTAATAAAATAATTGTTCTCATGCTCTGTATTACTAAATTAAAATATCTGATTAGTTGCTTCTACTTAAAGTATACTTCAAAGATTTTTGTCTGTCAACATCTCAAAACAAATTAACAAATTAACAAATTAACAATTATAACACATCAAACTAATGACTCACAGTATGGACTTTAGATTTGTTTTTAAAAGTCCTTGTATAAGATGCCCATGGTGTGCTTTTGTAAAAGTCATCTGAGAAATAAGTCATAATCATCTCAAAGGTTTTTTCATCTTGGAATCCTGGTATAGGTTGGATAACGGAAAGTTCTTCATCTAAAAATACAACGGTAGGGTAGCTTAAATGTCCTTGTGTTATTGCAACGGCAAGTTCATGATATCCCTTTCTTCCATTTCTAACATACTTATATGTCTGGCCATTAAATTTGATATCTCTTTTGGTTTCAGCGTCAAATTTAATTGCATAAAAATTCTTGTTTATGTAAGTTGCAATCTTATCTTTCTGAAAGGTAGCTTTATCCATCTTTTTACACCAGGTACACCATTCAGTGTATATGTCAACCATGATTTTCTTCTTTTCTGTTTTCTGAGCAGCCAGTGCATCTTCCCAAGTGACCCATTTGATCTTATTTTGAGCATGTGCAGTATTAGAAAAACTAATAAGAGAAAATAAAACAACCGTGATATTAAAAATAATTTTCATATCGTATTTCTGTTAAATAAAGGGCTATCTATAAAGATAGTTATTGTTAGAAAATGAAACTAAGTAGTTGAATTTTTGTTTTACTTCTATTCAATAATTTGATTATTCCTATATTCAAATAACGAGATTATTTATCAATTTACCTTGAAATATATTCGCTTTAATTATTTTTTAACGAATTTCTTAAGAGTATTGCGAAGAGCGTTAATAAATTAGATGAGTTACTTTTTATCTATTATAGTTTTTTACTATATGTACAATATTGTCGTCGATTGTTATTGAATTAGTTAGATGGCCATTAATATTGGGCGCCTTTATGCCTTCGTGTAACTTGATAGAGGTATTTATTACAATGGCTTCATCCCATATTTGTTCTTTCATAAAACTTTTTATCAACATAGCTCCTCCTTCTACCATCAAATGATAGATCTTTAATTTTATCAATTCTTTACAAAGATTAGTTGTAAAGTTTTCTGAGTTGAAATCAAGAATAATCAGAGATACAGTATTGGAAACTTTATAATCTTGTTTTTCAGTAACTACTATTGTAGGATTTTCATCCGATAATATAGTAATGTCTTTTGGTAGTTTTTCTGCTCTATCTAATACTATTCTAATCGGCTGAAGACCAGGAAAGTTTCTTAATGTTAGAGAAGGGTTATCAATCAAAGCTGTATTTGTACCAATGAGTATAGCGTCAGTATATGCTCTTAATTTGTGTGTAAATACATTTGTATATTGATTTGTTAAGTGGACTTGACCATTTTCTTGTCCAATGAAATTGTCAGTGCTTTTTGCTAATTTGAGCTGAATAAATGGTCGTTTTTTAATGTTTATTGCTTTAAACTCAGCTATCAATTCCTCTGCTTGGCTTGAATGCTCTGAGATAATCACATCTCGACCGATACTTTTTAGTTTTTCAATTGATTTGAAGTAGACCTTTTCTGTGGGATCTGGAAGAGCAATTCTTATTTTTGGAAAATTATGGTTTATAATTAGATCTACACATGGCGGCGTTGCTCCATAATGATGACATGGTTCTAAGGATATGTAGATTGTGCTTTTTTCTATTAAGTGCTTGTCTTTGTCCCTAACACTATTTACAGCATTGACTTCAGCATGATTACTGCCCGCTAACTTATGATAGCCTTCACCTATAATTCTATCTTCAAATACTATAACAGATCCTACTTTTGGATTGGGCCTTACTTGACTATTGCCTAATTCCGCAAGATCAAAACATCTCTGGAAATATACCTTATCCTGCATTTGCAAACTCAGATTTTACAGGTGTCATTGATTTTAATTTTTCAATTACTTGATCCGCCTCTTCCACAGTATTAAACTTAGAAAATGAAAATCGTACTGTCTTTCTTTCTGCTTCATGACCGATCGCTACCAACACATGAGAGTCATTCTCAATACCAGAACTACAAGCACTTCCTGAAGACGCGCTTACACCAGAAATGTCCAAATTAAACATAAGCATATCGGCTTTCGGAGATGCTGGGAATGATACACTTAGAACATGGTGCATATACAATTCTTCTGTGTTTCCATTAATCCGTATATCTTCGAATTCCGTTAATAGTCTCTGAATAAATCGTTCTCTGATTTCTGTGATATGCTCAATGATTAAGTTTTGTTCACTAACTGCAATATCTAATGCCTCTGCCATACCAGCAATACCGATTACATTCTCTGTGCCAGCTCTCATATTACGTTCTTGCGCTCCTCCATGAATATATGGAGGGATTATATTCTCATCATTCATATAGAAGAAGCCTGCACCTTTGGGACCGTGAAATTTATGTGCTGTACCAGATAGAAAAGCAATAGATGTTTCATTTACATTGATATGATATTTGCCCATTGCTTGTACAGAATCAGTGTGTAGCAATACATTCTCATTGGTAGCACAAATATCACATACTCGTTTAAGGTCTATCATCGTTCCTATCTCGTTATTACCAAGCATTAGAGATACGAGAGTGTTTTTAGATGAAGAAGATAATATAGAGGCCAGTTGTTCATAATCTATATTGCCATTTTGATCTACATCTAACATTATGATTTCTACTCCTCTTTCGTCACGAAGATAATCCATGGTGTGAAGGATACAATGATGTTCTGTAGGAGCACTAACAATTCTAGTCACATTTAAGTACTCTACACAATTCTTCAATATCATATTATTTGCCTCTGTTGCAGAAGACGTAAAAAATATCTCTCCAATAGATGCTTTTAGAACATTGGCGATCCGCTTCCTTGCATCTTCTATTATAGATCGAGCGTGCCTTCCATGAAAATGAATAGAAGAAGGATTACCATAATGATTCTTCATTACGTCAATCATTCTTTTCTGTACTCTCGGGTCGAGTGGTGTGGTCGATGCATTATCAAAGTATATTCTATTCATATTGTATCCTTGTTAGATACAAAGATAAGCAAGTGAGTTATACTAGCATTAGATATTGTAAAACTTTACAATCTGGCTACAGAAATTAATTTCAAAGAAACTATAAAGAATAGTCGAAATTAAGATAGACATCATGTTTTACATCGTGTTTTATACTAAGTCAAATCCACAAATCTAACAAATCCACAAATCTAACAAATCAATCTACACCAAAGCCTTCGAAAACCATCCGTCAACTAATTCAGATTCACCACAAGCACCATCCTTATGAGCAAATTCGTTTGCTTTATTACAATATTCATAATCAATCGCCCATGCTTTATGATTGATAGCAAGTTCACTTATCGCGTCACAGATAAATCTTACTTCTTCATCCGTCATCGTTGGGTGGAGAGACAATCTAATCCATCCTGGTTTATTTGTCATGTCACCCATGTTTATTGTTTGAGTAATAGATTGAGATTTTTCATACGAAACTTCGAGCAAGTAATGTCCATAAGTACCAGCGCAAGAACATCCCCCTCTAACTTGAATACCATATCGGTCATTTAGAAGTTTTACAGCAAGGTTATAGTGCAAATCCTCTATATAGAAAGAAATAATACTCAAACGATTTTTAAATTTATCAGCAAGGATATGGAGGTTATCAATGGAAGATAGTCTTGGCCATGCGATATCTAATAACTCGTGTTCTCTGGCGACGATCCTTTCAGAACTCATTTTTTCTTTAAGCTGAATACATAGCGCAACTCTCATTGTCTGTAAAAAGGAAGGTGTGCCACCATCTTCTCTCGCTTCTATAGCGTCATAATATTTATGATCTCCCCATGGATTGGTCCAATCTACTGTCCCTCCGCCTGGATTATCAGGAACTTTGTTTGAATATAGTTTTTGATTGAATAAGAGTATCCCAGAACTTGATGGACCACCAAGAAACTTGTGTGGACTAAAAAATATAGCATCCAACGATTCCTCTTCAGAAGGGTGCATATCAATATCAATGTACGGCGCAGAGCAAGCAAAGTCAACAAAACAAAGCCCGTCATTTTGATGCATTATTTTGGCAATATCATGATATGGAGTGAATATACCAGTTACATTGCTACATGAAGTGACTGCTGCAATTTTTACTTTCCTGTCCTTATATTTTTCTAATAATTCTTGAAGATATTCTAAGTCGCAAGAGCCTTCTGGACAAGCTCTTATTATTTCTAAATCACAAATTGTTTCTAACCAACTGGTCTGATTACTATGATGTTCCATGTGTGAGCAAAGTACTATCGGTCTGTCATTAACAGGAATCTCAAATTTATTGGCAAATTTTTCATGAATTTTTAACCCTAGAATTCTTTGAAATTTATTCACAACGCCAGTCATTCCAGAATTAGATGAAATCAGAATGTCATGTTCATTCGCATTAACATGAATTTTGATAATATCTTTAGCTTTTTGATATGCTAATGTCATCGAAGATCCTGTGATAGTAGTTTCAGTGTGTGTGTTGCCTACATAAGGATACATTTCATCATAAAAGAGTTGCTCGATAGGACCATACATTCGTCCACTTGCGATCCAGTCTGCATATAAAATTCTCTTTTTTCCGAATGGAGATTCGAAAGTCTGATTTTGACCAATTATGTTATGCCGGAATTGATCAAAATAGGTCTCCAAGGACGTCTGGTTAGTTTTAGTTGTTGTGTTCATTATAGTTAGGGTTTTATAATGTTTAAGTAAATATAATTCGCATAACTGACATTCTCGTATAAAATAATTAAGAATGTCAGCTAGGAGGTACAAAAAACCATTCAACTTTTGGAATGCTATTTGAATATATAAGGGAGTACTAATTCCATTTGCTATTTTTATCAAGAATATGTACGCTTAACTGCTTAAAAACAATAACTTATGAGAAGTATTTGGAAAGGACATATCAGGTTCTCTTTAGTGACGATCCCAATACAGATTTTTAATGCTGTAGAGAAGGGAAATAACATTAGTTTCAAGCAATTGCATAGTGAAGACAATGGACGAATTTCATACAAAAAGATTTGTAATATTTGTGATGAAGAAGTACCATACAGTGATATCGTGAAAGGATATGAATATGAGCCTGATCAGTATGTTGTTTTCAAGAAAGAAGAATTCTCAGCGATCAAACTTAAGAGTAATAGGGCTATAGATGTAGATGCATTCGTAGATGTGGATGAAGTACATCCTTCGAGATTCGAAGCAGTATACTATGTTGGACCAAATGGAGATATCGCAGTAAAGACTTTTAATTTGTTCAGGAAAGCATTGCTTAAAACCAATAAGGCTGGGGTAGGCAGAATTATTTTGAGAGATAGGGAAGACGTAGTATTAATAACAGCACAAGACAATGGCTTGATCATGTATAAGTTGAGATATCCATACGAGATAAGACATATGAAAGATGTGCCTGATTTAGAAGATGGAGAAGTAGATGAAACTCAACTAAAACTGGCTGAGACACTTATTGCATCACTTGATAAGCCGTTTACTGAGATAGATTTCGAAGATAGGTATAGAGATGCATTACTTGAATTAGTAGAAGATAAAGTCTCTGGTAAAGAGATTGTTACATTGTCGGAAGAATCTGAATCTGCACCTGTTGTAGATATCATGGATGCATTGAAAAAGAGTATTGAATCTGCAAAAAAAGAAAAGGCCAAGAAATAAATGATTAAGCTATGTTCATGGAATATACAGGCAGGAGGAGGCGGTCGAGTTCTATCGATCGTAAAATCGATTGCAAAATCAAAGTCCAATATTGTAGCCTTGAGCGAATATAGAAATAATGATTCTGGTAATACACTCAGAAACTATCTCTTGAAGTCAGGCTATAGACATCAAGCAGTCACGCACTCCAAAAGAAATGAAAACAGCGTGCTCATCGCCTCGGCATTACCTTTCAATTCTGAAATATATCCATCTTCTGATCCTATCTATTCGGGCAACATAATCACCGCACACTTTTCTGCATTTTCTGTTATGAGCGTTTATCTACCGCACAAAAAGAAACATCAATTACTAGAATTTATAATTGAAGAAGTATCAATTTCGGATATACCATTCATTATTTGTGGTGATTATAATACTGGCGTCAATTACGTAGATCAAAAGGGAAATTCATTCTGGTATACAGACCAGTTAGATAAACTTAAAAAAGCTGGACAAAAAGATGCCTTTCGATTGGTAAATGAGGATGCTGAGGAGTATTCGTGGTATTCTCATCAAGGAAATGGATTCAGGTACGATCATACTTTTGTAGATGATAACTTAGCTCCTATTGTTACCAATTGTTACTACGATCATCAATGGCGCTTAGATAAGTTAAGTGATCATAGTCCTATGTTCTTAGAGATGGGTTGATGATATCACACTATAGAATTCTTCTTCTTCTTCTTCTTCTTCTTCTTCTTCTTCTTCTTCTTCTTCTTCAGAATTAATTACCTATTTTATCATGTCAAGCTGATATATAGCTGATAGAGATCTAAATTATTGTGACAGCTACATAATAGTTGAATAATATATCTTATTATTACAGAGCAATTACAAATTGATATTACGACAGGTGTTTACCTACTTATATCCATTTTTTAGATTCTAAACGAGAGAGACTGAATTAGCTCTGACTATTTAGTAAAAACCTAATAATCAAATCTTGATAAAAATCTTGCAAATTATAGCATCTTATAAATCATTTTCGGATAAATGAGTAATGAACTTAATACAAGCAACAACTTTCTACTCTATACCAATAACCAAGGAGACATCAAGGTAGATGTTCTTCTGAAAGACGAATCCATCTGGCTGACCATCAATCAGATGGCGGAGCTATTCGGAATAGATAAAAGTGGCATATCACGGCATATTAAAAATATATTAGAGACAGGAGAATTGCAAGAAGAAGTGGTTGTTGCAAAAATTGCAACAACCACTCAACATGGCGCTATGGCAGGGAAAACACAGACCAAAGCAGTCATGTGTTTCAATCTCGACATGATTATCTCGGTAGGGTATCGAGTTAATTCTATACGTGGTACACATTTCAGAATATGGGCAACCCAGCAACTCAAAGAGCTGATCATCAAGGGATTTGTACTCAATAATGCGAAATTAAAGAATCCTGATAATCCTTTTGGAAAAGATTATTTTGACGAGCTACTGGACGAGATCAGAGATATACGATCGAGTGAAAAACGATTTTATAGAAAGATAACAGACATCTACGCACTAGCTGTAGATTATACTCCAAATGTAGAAGAGACAAAGGCTTTTTTTAAGATTGTTCAAAATAAACTCATTTTCGCAGCTGCAGGAAATACCGCTGCGGAAGTTATTGCACAGCGCAGCAATCCTAGCAAGGATAATATGGGCTTGACCAATTGGTCGGGAAATAAAGTGCGAAAAAAGGATGTAACCATTTCCAAGAATTACCTTCAACAAGATGAACTCGATGCACTCAATAGGATTGTGACTATGTACTTGGATTATGCTGAACTACAAGCCATTAATCATAGACAAATGTTTATGAAGGATTGGCGGGAAAAATTAGATGCATTTTTACAGTTTAATGAACAGGAGATTCTCAAGAATGCAGGAAGCATCACTAAAAATGTAGCTGATAAATTGGCAGAAAACGCATACGATTCATTTAACCAGCACAGGATATCAGAACAAAGTCAACAGTCGGGTGACATTGATGAGGCAATAAAAGACATAATATGACAGCACAAGAACAGTAAGATGAACTGTAATATGAATTGAGATTAAAGAACAACACTAAAATGGTGACTGAAGAAACTATGTTCAAGATATTCTATGCAATGAAAGCGGAAGTAAATTGAAATATACTACTTTAAATTAGTAACTATGAATAACTTGCTGTGGCCATGATCATGTTTTACTTACAATTTGCATAATATCTATTAAAGAAATTTTTAAAATAATTCTAATGAAAACTAAGTTAATTCTAATTCTAGTTCTTATAATTTTAACTAATATTCTATACTCTCAACTATCACTAGATAATGGAATTTATACAATCTCTAGTTACCAACCCTTTTATTCTATTGAAAATGAATTGAAAATTAAAAAGACGACAAAACAAAAATTCCAAGCAAAGTTGAGAAAGGAAAAAGATAAGATTTATATTGAATTAACACCTAAATACAATAGCTCTATTTTATTACATGCAGGAGTTAATTCAAGTAATGTACATGACACAGATGAACAATTGTTTTTTGATTTGAGCTCAAATGATTGGTTTAGTTTTACATCTACAAGATTTTCTGCTAGTGTAATTACGTTACCATTTAAATTAAGATTTTCTGGAGAAATAGAGAATGAAAGTCTTTCAAATGTTAAACTTGGATTTAATGATGTTAATTTATTTATGGGTATGAAAACTACTTTACATACTTATGAAAATAATAAACTAGGTGAAAAATCTTTAACTGTTGGGGGCTTCTTTGGTCCAACAGCAATAAACCTAAATGAAAATAATTCAAGCCTTCAAATTGAAGATGAGATTAATCGATTAGGGTGTAACTTAGGGCTTGGTTTAATGGGTGAAATAAATAGGTTTAATTTAGGAGTAGGGCTTGGAATAGAGACGATAATAAATCAGAATAATTACAATTGGAAATGGAATAGAAGTGTCTTTTTAGGATTTGTTTTAGGAGTCTCGTTATAAATAAAAAAGCCAAAGCACAACATTGCACATAACAAAATACTTCCTCTGATCTTACTCCGCTTGAAATTATAAGTTCTCTTTGAGATCAAACAAAAACGTAAATTTATAATATCAATACATGAAAGAACAGAAAATATTATCATTAGATCTATTCTATTATCTTGACTTTAGAAACAGGCTCAAACGATGAACATGTCAGATTGGCTAACACCAATCCCTCAAAATATAGAACTCTTCTATTTATATAATTTCTTTGATTACTTTTGCGTTTCAATGACTTCAATAAAGATCAAATAAAACACCGATGACGAAGCTTTTGGAACCATAGGAAATAATTAAAGTCGTTGGTGTACTGCTGTTGCCATTAAACTTTGTTTTTTAAGTAATGGCGAATAGGTCGAAATAATCAAATATATAAATCGTTGATGTTCGGCAAAATAAATTTTAAATAAATGAAAATTAGTTATACATATTCTCGGTTGTCTATCTTAGTACTTACAGCAATTTGTTGCTTACCATTTACTAGTTATAGTCAAGATTCTCATTTTTCACAGTTCTATTCTAGTCCATTAAATTTGAACCCAGCATTGGCGGGGACTGCAGCGGGCAATTATAGAGTAAATGTCAATTATCGTGATCAGTGGAGAGGAGCACTGGACAATCCTCTCAAAACGTTTGGAGCATCCGGTGATCTGAAGTATTTGATGAATGACAGACAAAACAGACCAGACATTGCAGCGGGAGGATTTATGTTCTTTTCTGATCAAGTCGGAGATTTTGATTTGAATACAAATCAGATTGCATTAGTCGGAGCATACCACAAGTCACTAAGCCAACAAATCGATAACTATTTAGGAATTGGTTTTCAGATAGGGCTCACGCAAAAGAGTATCAACTATGAAGATTTATTTTTTCAAGATCAGTTTAATGCAATTGATGGATTCGATTTACAAACAGGCGAGTTACTACCAGCCAATAATTCTGCATTCATAGATTTTGCTGTGGGATTGAATTATTCTATCTCTCCTCAGAAAGGAAAACAATATTATGGTGGTTTATCGTATGCACACTTGACTACTCCAAATATTAGTTTTTACAAGTCAGATGAAAGCCCAAATCCTGACTTGATAAAAGAAAATAAACTGCATGCAAAACTTACAGGTTACATCGGTGCAAGCCTTAAAACCAGTGAAGCGCTAGAAGTTCAGCCAAGAGCTTTGTTATTACTTCAAGGTCCTCATATGGAGGTTAATCTCGGAACTAATCTTAGATATAAGTTTGTCAAAAAAGAAAATACTTATGTTCATTTTGGCCCATGGCTTAGATTCGCTAAAAATGAACAAGGAGTAGGAGTAGAGTCGATCGTATTTTCTGTAGGATATGAGATCAAGAACTTTATGCTAGGTGTAAGTTATGATCATAGTATAAGCGATCTCGTTACAGATAGGAAAGGACTTAATGCATTAGAAATTAGCATTTCTTATCTGGGTGAGGTTGATAATAACGATGGGTTTTGTCCTACTTTTTAATTCAGGGTCGTTTATGGAACACGGATTAAACGGATTTATAGGATTAACACAGATTTTTATTTAAGGATTAAAAGACGTTTTTTAATAGAGCACATTCATCAATTCAAATAATACTATCACATGTTAACGATAAAGAATTATTTCAATGCCTTAATCGCATTCACAGGATTGATCATCCTTCCAGTCAAATGATTTGCCTTTGTCTTCGTACCCGTATTGTCTAAAATTTTAAAAGCTTGCTTGGTAGTCAACTTAGGATTGAGGGATCTCATGACAGCTACGAGTCCTGATACATGAGGCGCAGCCATGCTGGTACCATCCAAAGTAGCATATCTACCTCCTTTCCATGTAGAAGGTATACTAGTGCCAGGCGCAGCTATTCCATAATTGGTGTTGGTTATATAATTAGAAAATTGTGCTTTGTTTAATTCTTTGTCTAACGCTGTAACTGTAATTACAATCTCAGAATTAGCGGGGACTATTTTGGATGCATCGCCTGCATTATTTCCTGCAGCGGCAATTATAATTACATTGTGATCTTCTGCGTATTGCATTGCAGCATTATATGCTTCTTCTTTTATTTGTGACGATTTACCTCCCAGAGACATTGATATAACATCAGCTCCAGCATCTACAGCTTCAATGATACCTTCGATTATTCTTGCTTGTGTGCCGATACCGAAGTTGTTCATTACTTTTACACTACTGACACTGACCCAATCACTCCCTGGAGACATAGATGCTATGCCTATTCCATTATTTGACATTGCAGAAGCAACTCCTGCGCAGTGCGTTCCATGTCCATTTCCATCAGATTCATTTGCTCCGACATCATTAGATTTGTGTCTCAAAAAGTTAGAACCTATGTCTTCATGATTTGGATTTACTCCACTATCTAAGATGAATAATTTAGCCGTTCTAACGGGTTTGTATTTAGATTGCTTGAATAGTGGGTAGTAATCTTGCATATTCAAGACAGCCATATTCCATTGGGCTTCTGCCATTGGATCTGAGACTGTTTTTGAGAATTTTGTTTTTGCCGTTTTTTGGATACTGGTAGCGGGTTCTAGTCTTAATATTTCATTTGGTTCTATCCATTCGACTCCATTAAATTGACTTATTTCGCTAATAGCAAGATTTATATCATAGTCTTCATTAATATCAACTTTATAAAAATCATCTAGCTCTGTATTTTCAGAATCCAAAGGCTTAAGGAATGTATTCACATTTTTAACAAAAGACAAATCTTTCAATCCAGAAATTATAGTTTGAGCTTCATCGTGCTTTACTTCCACAATCAATTCAGCTTCCTGATCCATCTTTATATTAGGATCTAGGCTAGAGTGTGGGTTAGAAACATAAAGGTTAAGACCTACTGCGGCCATAACAACAGCACCTACTTGTGCTAATTTATTTTTACTTAATGATATTAGAATAAAACCAAGAATAGAGAGGCCAAACAATACTGTTAATCCTTCGAATACCTTGGAGGTATTATTGATCGGTGCTCCTAATGTTGAAAATACCCAGAAAGCAAAAGCAGCCATAAATGAAAACCCAAGTACAGGACTTAAAGATTTATGCTTTTTGAAAATATTCCAAAAGCCAAAAGTAAATATGAGTATGTTATATAGTATCATAATTGTATCTTAATTCATCATTTAGTCTAATCCTATAAACTTTAATGTTGTTAAAACAATTTAGTTCTGAGTTGGGCTTTAGTCCTTGATATAATGTCTTCACTTATGAATAAAACAAAACAAATGTTTAATAAATTCATGAGTCAATGCTATTATAACTATATGACATCAAATTTAACACTTGGTTACTTAAAATATTCAAAATATAGATGAGTAAACCTCTTTTAACTATGAATAGCATATACCACGACATCAATCAAGTCTAAATTAGACACAGTTAAACAAAGAATACATTATAAAAATTTATATTTTTGCGGCGGTTAAGTAAATCTCAAGCAATACAAATAAAAAAGTATGGAAAATAAAACACCAGAAAAAGTACACTGTCTTATTATTGGATCTGGACCTGCTGGATACACTGCTGCTATCTATGCAGCTAGGGCCAATATGAAACCTATTTTATATACCGGCAAAGAACCTGGTGGCCAACTTACTATAACGAACGACGTAGAGAATTATCCTGGATACCCAGATGGTATTATGGGACCTGAGATGATGGAGCATTTCAGAAAGCAGGCAGAAAGGTTTGGAACTGATGTCAGATACGAAATGATTGAGAAAGTAGATTTTAGTGGTGACAAACATAAGGCATGGTCAGAGACTGGACATGAGATCGAAGCTGACACTGTGATTATTTCTACTGGAGCAAGTGCTAAATGGTTAGGCCTAGAATCAGAAACTAAACTGATGAATAAAGGAGTATCAGCCTGTGCGGTTTGTGATGGTTTTTTCTTTAGAGGGAAAGAAGTAATTATTGTAGGAGCTGGAGATACTGCGGCTGAGGAAGCTACATATTTAGCGAAACTATGTACGAAAGTACATATGTTAGTCAGAAGAGATGAAATGAGAGCCAGTAAAATCATGCAGCAAAGAGTACTTGATGCCGAGAATATAAAGGTATATTGGAATACTGAAACGGTAGAAGTACTAGGAACTGAGGAAGTAATTGGTGCTAAAGTAAAAAATAATAAGACTGGAGAAGAGAGTGTTATCGATTCGAGTGCATTCTTTGTTGCCATTGGCCACAAGCCTAACACATGGATCTTCGAAGATTATCTAGATATGGACGAAGCTAAGTATTTAATCACTCAGCCAGATACTACAAAAACGAATATAGAAGGCGTATTCGCTAGTGGAGATGCTCAAGATAATGTATACAGACAAGCAGTTACCGCAGCGGGTACTGGTTGTATGGCTGCTTTGGATGCTGAAAGGTATTTGGCTGCTAAAGAAATAATTTAAATAATAATTTTACAGTTACATAAAATCCCTAACCAATTGGATCTGTAAGAATTGTTTTTTGACAAATTAATAGGCGGCTGATGACTGCCTTATAACCAACAAATTTTTAAAAAAATGTCAAAGTTTAGAAAAGGAGTTTTACACGGTGATGAAGTCACTGAATTATTTGATTATGCTAACAAAAACAATTTTGCTCTTCCTGCAGTGAATGTAGTTGGAACAAACACTGTAAACGCAGCTTTGGAAACAGCGAGAGAGGTAAATTCGCCAATCATTGTTCAATTTTCTAACGGAGGATGTGTATTCTACGCTGGTAAAGGATTGAGTAATGATGGACAGCAAGCTGCTATTTTAGGAGGCATCTCTGGTGCTATGCATGTGCACAATCTTGCTGAGGCATATGGTGTTACCGCTATACTTCACACAGACCACTGTGCTAAGAAACTTCTTCCTTGGATCGATGGATTATTGGATGCAAGTGAAGCTCATTTTGAAGCAAATGGTTTTCCATTATTCAGTTCTCATATGATCGATCTATCAGAAGAGCCGATAGAAGAGAACATCGAGATCTGTAAGAAGTATCTAGAAAGAATGTCTAAGATGGGCATGACATTAGAAATAGAGTTAGGTGTAACTGGTGGTGAAGAAGATGGTGTCGATAATACGGACATTGATTCATCAAAACTATACACACAACCAGAAGAAGTAGCATATGCTTACGAAGAATTGAGCAAAGTAAGTGATAAGTTTACCATCGCAGCTGCTTTTGGTAATGTACACGGTGTATATAAGCCAGGAAACGTAGAGTTGACTCCTAAGATTCTTAAGAATAGTCAAGAGTTCGTAGAAAAGAAATTTAACACTGCTCCTCAACCCATCAACTTTGTTTTCCACGGTGGATCAGGTTCTTCAAAAGAAGAGATCAGAGAAGCAATCGAATATGGAGCGATCAAGATGAACATAGACACTGATCAGCAATGGGCATTCTGGGATGGGATTAGAGGGTATGATGTCAAATATCATGACTATCTACAGTCACAAATAGGATCTCCAGACGGGGAAGATTCTCCAAATAAAAAATACTACGATCCTAGAAAATGGTTGAGAGTAGCAGAAGAGTCATTTATCACTAGACTTACTCAAGCATTCGATGATTTGAATTGTATGAACAAGAATGCATAATTAATCTGCATTTATTTAAGAAGTATAGAAAGCATCCAACATTGATTTGTTGGGTGCTTTTTTGATTTTTATAATTTTGAATTATAGATTAATTAATTTTTATTAAAAAAATATAAAATCAAAACGTAGAAAGTGAATGTGTTCGGGCTTGATTTTTAGCATGTTTGAACGTTTTTGTGCCATTACTTTACATTTTGTATCAAAGGAATGTAAAATACTTTATGTTCGACGTAGGGGTATGTCGTCAATTAATGTGTCTTGTTTATGTATAACAAAAATTAAATATATAATATGACAGCTTCTCCTAAAATATTCTTGGAATTAATCGACAAGGTATCTATGTTAAGAAACTTCGAATTATTCTCTAACTTAAATGATGAGGAACTTCAAGATCTTGCAAGAGCAACTGAGATTAAATCAGTATCAAAGAATCGATATATATTTAGAAGTGGTGATGACAGTAATTCCCTATATGTATTAATCAATGGTACAATAAAATTAGGAAATACGTCTTCTGATGGGAGAGAAGTGATCAAATCGATCCTTCATCCAACAGTGTTGTTTGGCGAGTCTTCATTAAGTACTAATTGTGTAAGAAGTTCTTTTGCAAAATCTATGGATCCTGATGTAAGATACTTACTGATTGATGTAAAAAGCTTCAAAGAATTAATGAAGTCAAACTTCGAATTCAATCTTAAAGTTGTAGAATCACTAGGCAATAAGATTTCTAATGTAGAAAGCAGACTAGAGTCTTTAGTTTTAGATGATGCAAGAACTAGAATCGTAGATTACATCAAAGACAATGCGAACAAGTATGGTAGAAAAGTAGGGTATGAGATGCTCCTAAAACACAGTCTTACACAACAAGATATTGGAAACTTCACAGGTACTTCAAGACAGACAGTAACATCTGTATTGAATGATTTAAAAAGCACTAATCAAATCCATTTTAAAAGAAAAAGTATTCTTATCAGAGATTTAAAAACTCTTGCATAAGTCAATATAAAGAATTTTCAGATTTGTGGGTTCTCATAGACCTATTCTGAAATCCTAGCTATAAACAGGTAATCTCGAAAGAGGGATTACCTGTTTTTTTATGCAGAATATCTTAGGGTTATTCAGAAGTACCGATATTTTTTCGTTGGAATATAAAAATGATAGTAGTTGATCGGCTTTCACAGAAAACGATCTATCGGAGTCAATGGAATCGCGTCTGCCGTTTACTAATAAAACTTAAAAGCGTTAATCATTGAATTCAAAAAAGAATAATTAAACTAGAAAAATAAGGAAGGCAAAATAAGCGTGGAATTTAGGTAAGAACATGATACATATGTCCTCCTTCGGAGAAGGATTATTGAGAAGGACGTTGTCGTACCTTTGGGCCTTAAGATTAGAATAAGGGAGTACTCCCATAAAACTATGCGGACACCTCTCTTTATTTGATTATACCTTATTTTTGGTTGATAATGGTGGAGGTTCACATACTAAATACTATGTCTCTCAAAAGAGTCAGATTTGATACTAGACTCTAGTGGGTATAGCATTTGGATTGTTAATCTATCCTACCATATTTTTATCTTGATCCATAGCAATAAAAACGCATACTATTACTTTTCAAAAAAATAATCATATCCTCTAAACACGGGCTGTGACAATCGGTTTTGAGCGACCATAAAGTCGTAATGTCCATCCTTAGTTTTATTGATAAAGAATCGTTCAATTTTTTTAGCTTGGTTAATATCTCTAGTATTGCTATTACGTGTTATTATATCTTTGAAAGGTATAAAGTCTATCTCGTTAGTACTTCCGTTATTGTCTTTTACTGTAACAGTAGCAAATGGAATAAGTGCACGAATAGAATCTAGTCTCACATTATTATTATCAAAGTCCTCTGCATATATCCTTGAGAATCCTCCAAGGTAAGCTTTTACTCTTTCTGGCGATACTGGTTTGCTAGTAGGTTCTAAGAATTGACTAAGTGGCTTTACTTCATAGCTAGAGCCATCGACAGTAAGTTTGAATGAAGCCTTTTGATCTTTATGATATTTTACGCTAACTTCCTTAATGTCTTCTGGTTTATATTGGAACATTTCTCTATCTCGGTACCTATCTATTGTTTGCGTGAACCTGGTTCTGACATCACCATTTAGTCCTCTTAGAAACATATTGTAAGGTTGAGTAGCACCATCCATTAGAAAGGCTGTGCCTGATTCATCAAATGATTCTACACCTATCTGAAAGCTTCTTACTTCCTTACCATCAAGATCAAAGATTTTTATTTGTACTCCTACTTTTGCTATATCTTTCAGGATCGTTTGTGTTTCTCCTTTTGATGGAATATTTTGGATTTCGATCTTTGACAACGTTTTAGTAATCTGAGGAATAGTAAATTGACTTACTCTAAATTTATCATTCAAGTACCAAATTCCTCCTTCTCCTCTTTTAAAAGTCATTAGAGGTCTGTTCTTTTGCTTTACTGTTACCATACCCATTTGATCTTCAGGAAATGCAAAGTTTCGATCAGATGTATCAAGGCTTGTCTTTGGTCCATCGTTATTTGGTTTCAATATATATGCAACAGCTGCCAATCCAATAAGAATGGCAAATAGAATCATTAATTTTTTCATATAAATATTTATAAGCGTATCCCGTTACGGGAGAATTGTAAGTTTACATGGATAACTTCCCTTTACTTAGAATACCGTCTTCTTCTATTATAGTTGAAACCAATTCCAAATAAAGCTAAAAATAACAATGGTAAACCAATATTAATAAATTGCCATTTTTTTCTTTCCTTCTTTGTCTTAACGGCGTCGAGCAATCGCAGCTTTACTTGCTTAGAACGAGAATCTAGGATACCACTATCGTCCAACATATACTCCACAGCATTCAAGATAAAATCTTTATTTCCGTCATAAACCCTCTGCTCCCAAACATTAAATCCGATAGGCCTTGCCCTATTATCTCTTATGCTGATAGAGTTTTTCATAAAGTCTACATCGCTAAAAACCATCTGCTTTGTTGGTGGGCTCTTCGATTGAAATGTAATATTCAGTTCGTCCAATCCCGATTGGAACCCTGGAGTTATTCTATTTGTATAAGCAGATTCGAATTCTCCTTCGAGCAATAAGCCAAGCGTCTGTTTTCCTTTATTAAATAGTTCTTGTTTTGGTGGAAATTTCAAGATTTCAAAATTCAGTCTAACTGGATTTAATTGAAATCTAGCGTAAGGTGAAGAAGTTAAAAGAGGAGTCTTTTTAATATTAGTCTTTGTTTTTACAGTATCGATCGTACTAGGGAAAAACATATTAACTCTATCTAAATTCTTTCCGGTAGGGTGGTTTCCATTAGGCATTGCCAGAGGATGATAAAACCATTTGTATAATTTTTGTTGGATCTTACCATCTTGTTGGCCCACAACCTGTGGTATCTGAGTACATTCTAGATCTAGAACTAGATTAGGTTGTATCCTTGCTCCATATTTAAATAATAAGTCATCTAAGCCTGTTTCTATATCTCTAGGAACATAGAATTTATATTTATTGATGCTGTCAAGATCTGCATTCAGTTTTTCTATAAACCACATCACCTTCCCCCCATTCATTATGTATTGATCCAGTTTGAATTTTGCTTTATCATCGAATGCTCTTTTTGGTGCAGGTATGATGAGTAAATCTAGTTCTTGATCTATGACCACCAAGCTATCTAAATTTAGCCTTCCCACATTATAAAACCGATCTAGTTCTTGTTCTAATCGAATTGTTTTTTCATAAGGTAATTCATCATGACCAGTTGAAAAAGCAATAGTCTCTTTATCTTTTTTAGATAACTTTTGTATTAGATTGACGAATTTATATTCCAATAATTCGATGCTCCTATTAAGTGTAACTTCATCATCCTCGTTTAGATTCTGTTCTTTTAGAAGGCTTACAGTAGATTTTCTATTTCTGTAACTGATAATTGCATATGGATATATACCTTTTTGCACTAATTCTTTTCCATTATTGTAGCTAAGATTAATGGGAATGATTCCGTCTTTAGCCAATTGATCTCTTCTTGCTCTGATTTCTTGAACAGTACCTTCAAGTGGATCTTCGAATATGTATTGGATATTCGGATTTATATCTTTAAGGTCATCAAGTAATTCTGAGGTAGCATTCTGCAATCTCTTGAATCCTGCTGGAAAATCGCCATCTAACAATACTTTGATAAACAGATTATCTGGAAGTTTTTCGACTACATTATGCGTAGAAGGGGATAGCGTATATCTTTTTTCTTCTGTAAGGTCAGCACTTGTATAAAAGTAATTGGCAATGATATTCACCACGAAGATGATTCCAATGACAATAAATAGTTGTGTTAATTTTTGAATTTTACCCATATGTATTTACCAAAAATGTGATAGATGTCGCTAATGAATAACATCTATCAAAATTCTAATTGCAAATATGACATCTTAATAAGTAGTGTACAAGAAAAATTGTGTTTAATGTCTTTCTAAATCAAATTTGATAGCGTGTTATTAATATGTTTTGACCAAAGGTATTGCAAAGGAGTACTGATAAATTAGCTAAGTCCTAACAAGCTTATTACAAGTGTTTTGAGAGATGTGGATAAATTATACAATAATTAATCATCTTTGACTAAATTATCGTTTGATTTGTAATAGTCTGCTAAACAAAAAAGTGTCAGACACCTTTTAGGTGTGCAGACACTTGGTTCTATTAATCATCTAAAATTCCACTTTCTTGTAAGATTTTTTTTGCTTCTGCTTCTTGATCAGTTCTAACGTATAATTCAACTTTTCCTCCTAGGATTCCAGCATAGACAGAATCTTTTTTATTTATTGTGAATGATTCGATTCCAGCTTCTGATAATACGTGTCGTGCAGTTACTATTTTTAGGTCTGATATGCTAAAGTATACTAATGACGTTTCCATAATATTTTATTTTATTTGTTCACCTTTCAAATTTTTGAGTTGGTGTAATTATTTATATAACAAAATTCTAATCAGATAAATTTCTCAACCTCCTGTTTAATATTCGTTAAATCATTGTTTATTGTGGTTTTTAAATCATCTAGATTTTGTAAAGTCTTTTCTTCATGCTTTAAAAGAAGATCTAATTGATAGAAATTGTCATCTATCTTATTTTTGATTCGTTGGGTATAGTCTTTCAGTTTTTCATTGACCTCCCATTCTAGCTTGACTCTACCTTTTTTAATTTCTTCTTTGAATCCTGCGAGTACCTTTCTCTTCTTCAGTCCTAGTGTTACACCTGCGAAGAGCACTCCGATAGTTGTGAGAATACCTCCAGTTATATCAAATACAGCACCTTGAGTTATCGTAGCAAGAATGACACCGACTACAGCTATTCCCGAACCCGCTGCAAGGTTAGGTGCAACAGTGCCTGCATCACTGGCAATAGATTCGTCGTAGAAGTTTTCCGATTCACTTAAGAAAGTACTGAAACTCTTTTGAAGATCCATAAGCACATTAGCACGTTTCTCAGCGATATCTGCAAATATCTCATCGCTATCTTCTAGAATTGTTTTACTGTCTTTGATCTTAGCATGGACTAACTTACCCATGGTTTGAATATTATCAGCAACATCAATTATTCCATTTGTTAGCTTTTCTTTGAGAGAACTATTGAGTCTTTGTTCGAAGTCTTTGACTTGGTTTTCGAGCCAATCTTTCAGATTTTCTTGACTGCCGAACATTGAGCCAAACGATCTTTTCATAACAGAAAGAAATCCTAATCCAGCTGCTAGTTCTTCTGTTTTAGATGAAGTGATTCTATCATAATTAGCAACAAGATTTTCAGTCAATTGATCAATTTGATTTTGAGTTTTTCCTTCTTGACTATCTAGGGTTTCTCTTATCTCGTTTCTAAATTCTTTATCGTATTCCCA
>Ga0114957_1001067_pt1 | contig 32295 bp, 17 predicted proteins | sample BantaG_FD_87175 | JGI IMG/M metagenome (GOLD analysis project Ga0114957, IMG submission 87175) | Marine algal microbial communities from Bantry Bay, Ireland - BantryBay_4 metaG | ecosystem: Host-associated > Algae > Red algae > Unclassified | place: Bantry Bay, Ireland | collected 2014-11-21
ACTTCCACCCAACGGAATATAAAGATAATCTCGAAACCAGGTGGACAAAGAAATATGCCATCTTCGCCAAAATTCCGCAATGTCTCGCGAAAAATATGGGAAGGCAAAATTGCGCATCAACTTAAATCCAAAGAGCCGCGCTGTTCCGATCGCTATATCAGAGTAGCCCGAAAAATCACAATAAATCTGAATCGAAAATAGAAAAGCGCCTAAAATTAAACTGATCGTATTTAACTCCGTATAATTCGCAAAAATGGTATTTACAACGACCGCACAGTTGTCGGCGATAACAACTTTTTTAAATAGTCCCCAGAGAATTTGTTGCATACCATCTCTGGCCTGATCGTAACTGAATTTTCGGGATTTTGTAAATTGTGGAATAAGATTAGAGGCCCGCTCAATTGGCCCAGCTACCAACTGTGGAAAGAAACTAACGTAGGCAAAAAAGGTCACCCAATCCGCTACTGGTTTTATTTTTTTTCGAAAAACATCAATGGTATAACTAAGGGTTTGAAAAGTATAGAAGCTGATTCCGACGGGTAAAATTACTTTTAAAGTCCTCATATCCAAATCAATTCCGATACCGGAGAAAGCGGTTATTAATTCACTAATAAAAAAATTATAGTATTTAAAAACAGCCAACAATCCAAGATTACTCAACAACGAAATACCCAGTAGTCTTTTACGATGAAGTGATACTTCCACCTTTTCCATTTGCCTGGCTACCAGAAAATCAACAACCGAACTAAAGATCAACAACGATAAAAAACGGTAATCCCACCAGCCATAAAATAAATAACTGACGGCTAGTAAAAATAAATTTTGCCATTTCAATTGCGTAAATACCAACCAGTAAAGTAGAAAGACTACTGGTAAAAAAACAGCATACTCAAATGAATTAAATAGCATACTTTTTGTTTAATAAGTCAATACTTTACTATACGTCAACGGTAATTTAGATAGAAGATTTGCAATCTCTTTCCCCGCCTGACCGTCTCCGTAAATTTTATCACTACCGTGTCGCCCATGCGAGAGATGTTGTTCAATCGCCGTTTGAATAGCGGTTCGATCGTACGTAACATCGATGACATTCTGCCCGCGTTCACGGCCAGATTGACGAACCCCAATATTGACCACTGGTACGCCCATAAAAGAACATTCCCGAATTCCAACACTGGAATTACCAATTAAACATTTACTATTGTATAATAATTTTAGAAAATCCTGTGGCTTCATATTTTTAAAAAAATGAACATGCCCTAAGTCAAAGTTTTCTCTAAAAGCACGGATACCATTGGAGGTACCATCTGATCCCGCATCTACATTTGGCCAAAACCAAAAAGTCGGCATCGCCAATTGCCGGATCGCATGTAACGTTTCTTCTACGTTCGTCCGCGAAGCCTCGTGTTCTGTCGTCACCGGATGCTGCATCACGACACAATAGCCATTTTGAATATCGGGACTCGCCCCTACTCCACCGTATTTTTTATACGGGTCAAAATCGAGTGATGGATTTATCAACATATCTTTTGCCAAATCAATGGACGGACAACCTGTCAAAAAAACTTTATCCAGAGACTCGCCCAGACGGATCACCCGTTCGTGCGCTTTGGCCGAAGCCACAAAATGAAGATCTGCCAATTTGGTAATGGCATGTCTCACTTTTTCATCAATATTTCCGGTAATTTCTCCCCCCTGAATATGGACGAGTGGAATATTCATATAAGCCGCCGCAATGGCCGTGGACATCGTTTCGTAGCGATCGGCGACGGTGACAACGGCGTCCGGCTGAATATTTTCAAAGACATTGGACAATTCAATAATTCCTAATCCAGTGGTCTTGGATTGCGCGGCGAGGCTGCCACCTTCGAGGACATTATAGACTTTTGCTTTTATTTCGAAGCCATCTTCGAGCATTATATTTGCCGCCGTTCCGTAACGACCCAGCAGCGCGGAAGCTGCGACAACCAGTTGTAATTCCAAAGCTGGATGCTCCCGGATTGCTTGCAACGCAGACTTGATGCGGCTGTAACTAGGTCGTGCCGTGACGACTACACATATTTTTCTCTTGGCCATTTTAAGTTAAATCTGTTGCCTGCAAAAAATCATATCGTTTTTTATCCACTTTTAATGTTCGCCCCAGAACGGTCCGAAAATCGTTCGCCGTTACACCCTGACGAGCGGGTTTTTTAGCTTCGAGGTCATCAAAAGTTATCAGGTGGCCTTTCGGCAAATCTTTATTTACCGCCAGGGACTTTTCAAAAATCTGTTTAAGATCCTGGTAAGGCTTTAAGTCTGTTTTGTCAACGGGATGTAACAACATTTTTTCCACCAATCGAACATCCGCCACCAATTGGGTTACTTCGTCAATTGTCAAACTGGAAGAAGCATCCGGACCAAACATTCTACGATCAAAGATGGCGTGAAACTCCAGCAGTTCTGCCCCCAGCGCTACGGCAGCAATGGAAGTAGCCGTTTTGGCAGTATGTTCCGACAATCCAATTTTATGATTTGGGTACCGTTGTTTTAACTCGGTGATAACATTTAGACCAACCCGTTCGGGTGGCGTGGGATAACTGGTCGTACATTGTAAAATACTTAAGTCATTACCAAAAATATTAATAAACTCAACGGTAGCGTCCAGTTCTGCGTAGGAACTCATACCGGAAGAAAGGAGGATCGGCTTACCCGTTTTGGCAATTTTTTCCAACATTAAAAAATTGGTTACTTCGCCCGAACCAATTTTATAACGCTCAACACCGACAGCTTCTAATAAGTCCACAGCGGCTTGCGAAAAAGGAGAAGACATAAATTCTATGGTCTTTTCATCACAATGTTTTTTTATACCAATCCATTGTTCTTTAGAAAAAGACATCCGTTGCCAGTAATCATATCGGGACTTGTCTTCGTAGGAAAAATTGATTCGAAACGGTTCCGCAGCACTACTCTCGGCCTTCGCAATATGCGTTTGAAATTTGATGGCGTTGGCACCCGTTGCCGCGATGGCGTCAATATAAGAATGTAAAATCCCCAGGCTTCCTTCGTGCGCCTGTCCGATTTCGACAATAATATCTACTCCGTTATTTTTAATCTTCATCTACGTAATATTCCTGATTATAACCATATTGATAAGCACCGTAACCGTAACCCTTTCCTTGTTTCACACCATTAAAAATAATACTGGCGCGTTCCAGTTCCTTGTTTTGATACATCATATCCAGATGTTTTACCATTCCTTTGTGGGTATATTTATGACGAACTACCACGAGAATATTATCGACCAAATCTCTTAACAGCAATGCATCAGAGACCAGACCAATTGGCGGCGTATCAATTAGAATATAGTCATACTGTTGGGCCAATTCTTTCAGCAAGGCTCCCATTTTTTCGGATAGAATAAGTTCGGCAGGATTAGGTGGAATTGGACCACTGGTAATATAATGAAGATTGGGAACTGCTGCGTAAGTTTTCACAATTTCAGCGATGGATTTTTGGCCAATCAAATAATTGGTAATCCCTTTTGCTTCGTCATCATCGTCCATGTACAATCCCAGTTTAGGTTTTCGCAAATCAAGACCTAGTATGACTACTTTTTTATCTGAAAGCGCCAGCGTAACCCCCAGGTTGATGGAGATAAAAGTTTTTCCTTCTCCCGAAATAGAAGAAGTAAACAGGATGGTTTGTTGTTTTTTATTATGATTTAAAAAATTGAGATTTGTCCGTAAAAGCCGGAACATCTCGTTGATGGCCGAGCGATTTCCTTGTTTTACAATAATATTTTCCGCGCCTTTCTTGAGGGCAATTCGTCCGAGAATCGGGATACTGGTGAGTTGTTTAATCGTTTCTTCGGAATCAATTTTATTTTCAAAAAAGCTGAGAATGATCACAATCAAAAATGGAATGATCAAACCGAGTGCGCCACTAAACATCGTGATCAATTTCCGATTGGGATAAATAGCGCCCTTCGGCAATCTGGCTCGGTCGATGGTCCGTGTCTTGGCAGTGGTAACCGCTTCGGAAAGAGCCGTCTCTTCTCTTTTTTGTAAAAGGTAAACGAAAAGTTTTTCTTTAACCACTTGGGTACGCATTTTTTCGACCAGTTTCTTTTCTAACCCAGGAATACTACTCATGCTGCTTTTGAGCGACTGAATATTTTTCTCAATCTCTGCAATTGGAATTTGAATATCCCTTTTTAGATTTTGAATAGTTTCTAAAATTAAAGCCTGTAAATCAGCCATTTGACTTTCTAAATCTACCCGGACAGGATTTTTGGCGGAAGCCGTTTTTGATATTTGCTTATTTTGCAAGACCAAGGTGTTGTACTGATTAACAAAACCAGAAAGTACCGGATTTTGTGCAACCATGTTTGCGGGAATCAATTGAAATCCTTCCTGATCTTTCACCAAAAAACTTTCCAGCGAAGTCAACATATTCTTTTGAATTTCAAAATCAGAAATATTTTGAACGGCAGTACGGATTTCTCCCAACGTATAATTCATACTCGAAGAAGCATTGTCACTGATGATCTCGTTGGCGCTCTTATACCGTTGAATACCACCTTCCACCGAGTCCAGTTCTCCAACCAGACTGGCCACCCGAAAATCAATAAAGTCCAGTGTATTTCTTAACACCGTGTTCTCATCTTTTATTTCTTCTTCGTTATAAACATCAATTAACGTGTTGATAATATCTCTTGCCTTTTCGGGAACAGGATCTATTTTTTTGATTTCTAGAATACTCGATGAAGCCTGACTACCAACCCGTTCGACACTCAGTCCCCGTTTATTGGTACTGGCACTGGCTTCCGTCGTAAGCACCCGGACCCGGTACGTTCCCTCCAGCACGGCAACATCGGGACTCAGCGATATTAAAAATCGACCAGCCGGAATATCAAAAGGTTGGCCATAAAGACACTTTACACCGGGGTCATCTTCGTTGGTTTTAAAAACAAAGCTTTTGTAATCTTTCTGTTCTAAAAAAAAATTACGTCCATAGCCATTGTCATAAGCCAATTGAAAAGAGTCCACTACAAATGGACAATCTTTGTACAGCTCCGTTTCCTTCATTTGTCCAATCCGAAAATAAGAAACCTTTAGATCTAGTCTTTCTACCACTTTTTCCATTAAGGTCAATGATTTCAAAATTTGAATTTCATTGTCCATTGACTTGCCTCCGCCGGAAAGCATGTTGTCTGCCAGAATACTTTGTTCCGAAATTCCTCCACTATCTCCGGCATCCTTGATCAGCAAGACCGCCCGCGAAGCATACTGAAAAGTTGTATAGCGTAAGTAGAAGCGACCAATCGCAATCGCCGTTGCGAAGCACAACAAAAACAACCACCAAAAGGAAAGTAACTTTCGGAGAAATTTTTGTAAGTCGATCACGATGGCATCTTTAGAAGAAGCACTGGATGATATTCTTTGATTTGTGTTTTCCAATATTGTTGTTTTATAATCTTCTGATCGAAAGCAATAAGGCTACTAACGAAACGGCCGCTCCTACCCAGGGTAAAAATCGGGTGGCAGGATCTCTCACGGTATTCACAATAGATTTATTTGGTTTGACATACAAGACGTCATTTTGTTGTAAATAGAAATAGGGCGAATTAAACAACTCGGGCGAATTAAAATTAATGTATCCAAAAGTCCGCATCCCATCTTGTTCTCTGATAATCAAAATACTGTCTCTCGCTGAATAACTGGTAAAATCCCCCGCTAAAGTAATGGCATCAATTAGTGTCATCCTTTGATTGTTTACAGAGAATGTACCCGGACTACCTACTTCACCGTTGACATTTACCCGAAAATTGGCCAGTCTGACTTGTACAATTGGTGGCGCTTCAAAATAAGGAGCGATGGCTTCGATAATTTTAGATTTAACCATTTCTATTTCGAGTCCCTTGAGTTTAATTTTTCCTACTGTAGGAAAATCAATAAATCCTTCGCTATTCACCAAGTATCCACCTCCTGAACCTTCCTCAGACAAATTAAAGGGTTTAGAAACCAATGGATTGGTACTCAAAACCTGGATACTCAGCACATCATTGGATTGAACAGTAATCGGTTTATAATTGATAATCGCCTGCGCTTCCGTTGGAATACGTGGCGATTCGTTGTAGTTAACCAACGCCCCGTAAGAAGTGCAACCAGTCGTACTTAAAACGCCTATTAAAATAATAAAAATGAGTCCTCTCATATCTTTTCCTTTGCGATAAATTTGTTAACAACAGACGTCCCTGTTTCGTTCTCTTTGTACTTTAAATAATACTGATGCATCGCTTCCACATTGCTCCGGTATTTTTTATTTTTTAAAACCGCCTCTATCTTGTTTCGAATCGCTCTAACATCGTCCTGATCCTTATCGGCCATGATGCCCAATTGATGATAAGCGACTCTCGCGGCACAACCGTTTTGATCAGATCGCTTACCAGAATATACCAACATCGGCACCCGAAAATGGATACATTCGTTGATCGTATGAATGCCTCCGTGGTTAACCGATAAGTCGGCCACCTTTAAAATTTTTAATTGCGGAACACGCGCAAAAGCAAATACATTCTCCGGTAATTCTGCAAGATAATCCTTATCCAGCAAACCGCCCATACTAATGACCAACATCCAGCCCGATTGACCTTGCACCGCAGCGATAATTTTTTTTATAAAATTTATATCACCTTTAGAAAGCGTACTAACCGAGCAGTAAATTAACGCTACCTCGTTCTTTATTTTATAATCCAAAGCGACAGATAATCGCGCCGCTGCTATTTTTTCTAATGGTTGCTCTACCCTGTTTTCAGCTACCATGGCACCTACGTAATATAAGTCGGGTCGAACATCGTGCGGAAATTCCATTTCAGCTAATGTCATACTGACCACCGGAAGTTCTGCGTAAGTAAAAGGACCCGGCCAGTAATTTTCCCGGATCATGGTCCATGGAAATTTTTCTTTTTTTGCCAAAGCCAAAAGGGTACTCCGGCGATCCGTCCCACCACTGACCCATCTTTTTTTTATAAAAACAAACCACCTTTTTAGTTTGATCCGCTGCCAGGCAAATTTTATGGCCAAAGGGTGACCTCTCCAACCTTCACCAGGAATCGTGTCTGTCAATAAATATGGCAAGCCTTTTCGATGCCACAAAGAAAACCACTGACTTAATAAAACCATCGGTAACTTTTTGCCGAAAGTTTTAAAAATATATTCGTGTAATTCTATATCTATTAAAACCAGGTCAGGTTGCGTCTCCTCCAAAAAAGTTGAAAACATCTGCGGCGCTATTTTTTCCAAAGCCTCGGCTTGTCGTTCTGCAGCCCGTTGGTATTTGTATTTTAATCGAGCTATTTTTTTAAAGCGTCCCGTAAATTTCGGTAGCTCCGGTTCTGCGTTTAAACTAATTTCAGGTAACTGAAAAAAGGCAATTCCCTGAGCGGTCACTTTTTCTTCCACCTTGCGCGGCGAAGCGTAGATAACTTCGTGTCCTGCTTTTTTCAACTGATTCACCAATGCAAAACTCGCATTTAATATTCCGGTCAATCCAGTGGTGATACAAACGATTTTAGCCATCGTCAGGAATCAGATTGTTCCATTTCCGACAGCAATTTCCGGATGGTTGCTTCTACATATCCAGCCAACTGCGCAATGGTATTTTTTTGAAAAATAATATTGATCGGTAGATTAAGTTCTGCGGCCTCGTTGATCCGAATGACCGCCCGGATCGCCGTTAGCGAATCTCCTCCAAGTTCAATAAAGTGATCATGGATCCCAATCTTTTCTATCTGCATCACTTCCGACCAAATCTCATGAATTAGTTCTTCGATTTCAGTTTGTGGAGCGACATAAATTTTCTCTATTTTTTCCCGATTAAAATTCGGAGCGGGTAAAGCATTGCGATCAATTTTCCCATTTGTATTTAATGGCAATTTGGATAGAGAAATAAAAATGGAAGGTACCATATATTCCGGAACTTTGGTACGCAGATAAGCTTGAATAATACTTTCTTCCACCGTTGTTTTGGTGACTATGTAAGCGACCAGGCGTTTGTTTCCAGTTTCGTTTTGATGAATGGTGACGACTACCTGCTCAACGGCTGCTACCTCTTTGATGACGGCAGATATTTCTTCAAGTTCAACTCTAAAGCCTCTGATTTTCACCTGCTGATCCATCCGTCCCAAAAACGCTATATTGCCATCCGGCAACCAGCGCGCTAAATCTCCCGTTTTGTACATTCGACGGTATGTACCTTGTCCCACTGGATTGGTTATAAATTTTTCAGTTGTTAATGCTGGCCGACGGTGATAACCACGAGCAACTTGTATGCCCGAAATGTGCAATTGCCCGGGCGATCCAATGGGCATTTGGGTGAGTTGATCGTTGAGAATATACAGTTTGGTATTTGCAGTAGGCTTACCGATGGGAACGGTTGCTCCACCGTCAAAGTCACTCGGCGCATCCCAGCTGGTTACTTCGATTCCCGCTTCAGTCGGACCGTATAAATTGTGTAAATCGACATGGGGTAATTTTTTTTGTAAACTTGCCACCTGCGAAGACAACAAGGCTTCACCACTACAAAATATTCGGCGAAGGCCCGGACAATCTCCCGGAGAAAGTGATAGTAAAAATACTTCCAGCATTGGAGGTACAAAATGTATCGTTGTAATACTTTGCTCGTTAATGACGCGTTTCAGGTAGTCGCTGTCTTTGTGTCCTTCCGGTTCGGCAAAAACCAATTTTACCCCAGTGATTAACGGCCAGAATAATTCCCAAACGGATACATCGAAACAGAACGTCGTTTTTTGTAAAACCACATCTTCAAGCGGATCGAGCTGGTAACGTTGTCTTCCCCAACGCAATCGATTTAACGGCCCTTCATGCTGATTCATCACCCCTTTGGGTCGTCCGGTAGAACCAGAAGTATATATCGTGTACATCAGGTTTTCTGGACCTGGTACTATTTGTGGTGCCTCGGTGGATAATCCAGCTAATACAGATTCTCTTTCGTCTAACAGAATACAGGTTACATTTTTAGCAGAATGAAAAAGAGCCCTGGTATTTTTTTCGCAAATAATAAATTTTGTTTGTGCATCTTTCAGAATATAATTGATTCGATCTTCTGGATAAGCCGGGTCAATCGGTACGTAAGCGGCACCGGCTTTAAGAATGCCCAATAATCCCAACATCATATTGAGGGAACGGTCCAGGCAGATAGCGATCAATTCTTCGGATACTACTCCTTTATTCGTCAGATAATTCGCCAGTTGATTTGACTTTTGATCGAGGGTTTTGTAGCTCCAGTTTTGATCTTTAAACGCAATGGCGATTTTATCAGGATGCGCTAGAACCTGCGCGCTGAATAAGTCCAGAACCGTTTCATTCTTCGGAAAATCAACTGCAGTATTATTAAAATTTACGAGTAATTCTTTTTCGGTAAACCCCAGTGTCGTAATGGATTGAAAACGGTCTGTTAAAAACAAATCCATTAATTCCATAAATTGACCCGGTAAAAACGATCTCGCCGCCTCATCAAAAACCGCCGTATTCATATCAAAACTTACATCAATTGCTCCGGAAGCATCAAAGTCGTAGACCTGCATCCGCAGGTGGTGGCCCGGATCGGCGTAGTCGGCATGTATCCACTCGGACTGTACGGACTGTCCATTAAAATCTCCAAATGAAGCATTGATATAATTGAGAATTACGTTATAACTTTTATTCAATTCTGAAGTACTAAGACCTCCCTGGGCGTAGCGTAAAAACTCGTTGGTTTCGTTGCGTACTTTTTGAAAAAGAGTGCTAAAAGAATCTGCTGCGGACAACTCGGTCAACAAAGGAAACACCTTGATAAACATGCCTGCTGTCTTTTTAAAATCCGCAGTAGAACGATTGTGAGCGGGTGTCCCAATGGCCAATTTTTCTTGTCCGGTAATTCTGTAAACCAAAGAAAATAACAACGTAGAAAAGATATTAAAAAGCGTTAGGTCCTGTGTCCACCCCCGGAGGTCGGATTCCATGGTCAGCACGCGTAACTGATCGGCTTTATTTTTATCCAGACGAACGGTGATTCTTTCAGAATGACTCTCCATTTCAATATTTGCCTGGCTAAAAAAGACGGGAGGTTTTGGTAATTTTCTTGCTTTATCCTGCCAGTAAGAAGTCGCTTTATTTTCACAGTTTTCGAGTCTTTCTTTTATTTCAAAATCAACGTAGTCGGCGTACTGCGGTGGGCTGGGCAAGGTAGATTCCGTCTGGTTATCAGTAAGCAGATATTGGTAAAAATCTGATAAGATTCGATACTGAACCGTCACGCCCCAGGCGTCGGTGATGAGATGATGTTGATTAAGATACCAGACAAAATGTTCGGGTGTTATTTTAATTAAAACACTGTCAAAAGAAGACTTCGTAATATCAAATTGTCGCTGACTACGCTGCTTTTTCCATGCACTTAATGCACTGACCTTGTCTGGTTGTTGAGAAAAATCCAGGTATTCTAATTGGTAAACAATATTGGATAATATCCGCTGCACAGGTATCTCATCTACCGTCACAAAAACGGTGCGCATACTATCGCAGTTTTGTACCAGTCGTTGAAAAGCTTCCCGAAAAACAGAAACTTCCACAGAAAAACGCAAGTCAAAAGTCAACGCCATATTATACAACGGCGATTCCGGGCTGAGTTGTTGGCCCATCCACAAAAGCAGTTGACTTTGCGTCAAATCCATTTGATTAGTTCTGTCCTGCACGTCTCCCATTGATTATCTGTTATTTTTAGACCGTTCGACATAATCCACGATTGCCTGTACCGTCATAAAGTTTTCGATGGTCATATCCTGTGGTGATACTTTGATTTCGTTCTCGTCCTCTACAAATTGAATAAGTCGCATCATCCCCATGGATTCTACGAGACCACTACCTAATAGATCATCTTCTGGCAGTATCTCCAGATCCGATTGACCACCGTGTAGTTCTTCCAAAATATATTTAATGATTTTTTGTTCTATCATGATTACTGGTTATAAAGTAGTCGCAAGGACTCCCCGCTTAATTTTTCCGGAGGACGTTCGAGGAAAATCCGTTACTATTTTTATTTCCTCTGGAACTGCGTACAAAGGTAATTTTTCTTTCAAATATTGTAGCAGAATATTTACCGAAGCCGCAGACGCTGATATCAGAATAACACCCGCTGCGATACTCAGGTTTTCGTCAGCTTCCTTAACCGGAAAAACGACCGCTTCCCGTACAGCTGGATGCGTAACCAGGCAAGCTTCAATTGCACCCAGTTCTACCCGGTGTCCGCGTATTTTTACCTGAAAATCCTTTCTACCCAAAAAGTGAATAACACCATCCACTTCTCTTACCAAATCTCCCGTTCTATAAAATGCCGCTTCTTGTCGGGAAGCTGTTTTTACTTTATAGTGTGATTTTTCAGTCAGCGCTGGATTCCGCCAGTAGCCCATCATTTGGGTAGCACTATAAATCAGTAATTCACCCGCCGTACCCATTTCGACCTCTTTATCTTCTTCGTTCAAAATTAAATAATCCGTATTTCCCCAAACCGCTCCGATTGGAATCGGATCATCGGTCACTGGAATTGCCGGCAAGTGATAATAAGTACAAACATTCGTTTCCGTTGGACCATAAAGATTGCTAAAACGCGCACCGGACCATTGTTGCATGAGTCTGCGCAAATACTTGGGCGGAAAAGGTTCGCCAGCATATAGCACCCATCGCAAGTCGGGTAATTTCTTATCCGCTAAAACGCCATTTTGTAATATCTGAGTCAACGCCAATGGCACGGAATACCAAATCGTCAGCGCTTCTTGTTCGATTAACTGCCCCAGACTAGCGGGAAAAATTGTTTGAGCATCCGAAGCAATAACGGTACACGCACCAACCAATGGACTGGCAAAATATCCTAAGGTAGAAATATCAAAGTGAATTGGTGCGTGATTTCCAACCCGATCTTTTTCGGTCATTCCGTAGAGATCCGCCGTCAAACGAGCGAAACTCAAACCGCTGTAATGACTGTGCATAATCCCCTTTGGCTGTCCGGTAGATCCGGAGGTATAGATGATATAGGCCAGGTCCTTTTCCAGTATTCGAAACGGTAGACTAAATATTGGAGAAGCCAAAAAAACGGATGCCCAGGAAATAGTATTTATTTCTTCCATCTCTGGCAGACCAACAACTGTATGGATGTTTTTTGTATCCGCAAGAATTTTTTTTACGTTTCTTCGCTGTGTGGGTTGGGTAATTAAAATTTGAATATCACAATCTTCAATTAAAAATTGACTGCGTGCTACTGGCGCTTTTGGATCAATGGGAACATAGACTCCACCCGCCTGCATAATACCAAAAATAGCGATGGCCGTTTCGATACTCCGATTCAGATAAATACCGACGCGATCTCCTTTTTTAATATTCAAAGTATGTAAGACGCTGGCCAATTGATTCATCCGCGATTCCATCTCCCGGTACGTCAGCGATGCTTTACCCGAACGAAAGGCCTCCCGATCGGGAAATCGACGGGCCGACTGCGTAATCGTATGTGGCAAAAGATAAATCATAGTCCCAATAATTTAGCAATAATATTGCGTTGAATATCGGAAGTTCCAGCATATAAAACCCCACCGACGGCGTCTCTTAAATCTTTCTCAATCCCATTTTCAGTCAAATAAGATCGCCCCCCAAAATTTCGGATGGCGTCCAGACTGGAAGTGATAAAAGATTCGCTTAATTGTAATTTTAGCAAAGCTGCTTCCATCATCGCACTGTCGCCGTTTTTCTTTAACCAGGCAGTTTTATAGAGTAACAATCTCGACGTTTCCAGTCTTAATTTCATATCTGCAATTCGGTTAGACACGGACTGAAAATTACCGATGGGTTGGTTGAATTGTTGTCTTTTCTTTGCGTAATCCACGACCCTTTCCAATTGTCGTTCCATGGCACCAAGCTGGCTAGCTAAAATGCAACAGCGATCGTATTCCAGGGAGTGATTTAAAATACTAAAACCCATTCCGACTTTTCCCAATAAACTCTCTTCGGGAATTAAGCAATTTTTAAATTCCAGATCACCGATGGGGATAGAACGCAATCCCATTTTACTTTTCTGCTCACTCGCCGTAAATCCCGGCGTTCCTTTATCAATTAAAAAGGCAGAAATACCCCAACGTCCTAATTTTGGATTGGCATTGGCAAATACCAGCGCAACATCACAAACAGGCGCCAATGTAATCAATTGTTTTTTACCATTTAGAATGTAGCCATCTTCGACTTTTTGCACCTGAAGTTGCATATTAAAAACATCCGATCCAGCTTCTGGCTCGGTTAAGGCATGGGAGCCAATCATTGCACCGCTTGCCATTGGTGGCAGGTATTTTTGTTTTTGTTTTTCGTTACCGAAATGAAGGATGGGTGTTTGAACCGTCCACATTTGCGCATTCAAACCAAAAGGTAAACCGTTGTCTTCGCAACCATATCCCAGACCTTCCAATGCCAATAAAGCACGCAAGAAATCAACCTCATCCAATGCTCCTCCGTAGGCTTGAGGAACCGCTAATCCCTGAAGACCAAAGTTCGCACATTTTTTCCAGTTATCATGTGGGAATTCCTGAGCCTCGTCCCGTTCAGCACTTCCATCGTTCAGTTCACGCCGGGCAAATTCAATGGTTTTATTTTTAAACTCAAGGTATTCTACAGGCCAGGAAAAATCCATTATTTGTTCAATTTTGACGACTCATTTGTTTCCGATAAAAATCCATACAACTGGACATTTTTACCAACTGTAGCCTCCCTGTTTTGGGAGGCCAAAAAGAAGGTTTCCGCGCTAATACAGTTGATGGTACTGCTTCGCAAAATGTCCAGTATGATGTATGATAGAATCTAGAAATTATACTTTATCAATCCTTTAATAAAAAACGGCGTTCCAGGCGTAAAATGAATTTCTTCCACAGGATTTTGCTCAAATTGCAATCTGCTTTCGGTAGCAAACTGGGTTTCTTTCCATTCCTGATTAAATAAATTTTCGATCACAAATCCCAACGTAATTCTTTTCATGGTATAGTTTGCGTTCAAGTCTGTAATGTAATAACCTTCGGCCACAATACTGTTGTCTTCATTCGCTGCACGATCTTTTAGATAACGGAACTGAAGACCTCCGTTAAAATTGTTTTTATTAAAAGTAATACCAGCAGTAGAAGTCAGGCTTGGAGCCAATGGAATAAGGTTACTTCCTTCGGGATCTTCAATACTACGAGCGTGTGCGTAATTGATATCTCCGTTGATAAAAAGCCAGTCTTTCAATTGGTATCTAAAAGTAAAGTCCACTCCATATCTTCTGGTTTTTCCGCTGGGTTCTACCACCCCGGCATCTCCGACGTAGACAAATTCCTGTTGCAGTTGTAAATACCACAATGCCACATTGGTAAAAAGTCGCGGGAACGGTTTAAAATAAGTTCCCAGGTCGACTCCGTAGGCAGCGGGAATAATATTTTCCGTAGCACCTTCCAGAACTACCCGAGTATCATTGCTATGAAAGCCAATCCCGGATTTTAAATAGAGCTGTACTCGATCGTTGGCATTATAAATAACATTAAACTTGGGAGAAAAGGTCGCTTTGGTCTGCGCCTGATCCTCGTATAAAGTTGCCAAGGCATCTACGTAGTTAAATTTGAAATAATCGATTCGTAAACCCGGCTGAAACAACCAGTCTCCTATGTCAAATTCTGCATCCGCAAAAGCATAAAGATTTTTTTCATCCACATCCCCTAACTGGATATTATTGATGGTCGTTTTACGATTGAGCGTACTGGATAATTCGTTATTATTAATTTGGTCTGCGCGCAATCCAACACCAACTCTAAAAGTAGCACTTAAATCATCACTTAAATAAGTATTGTGGTTCCAGGAGTTTTCAAATCCAAAAATACTACGATTTTCTTTTTGTCTGATCTGATCGCCATTGACGGGATCGTTTAGAAAGAAGGTAAAGTTTGAAAACAATTCAAAATCGTAGCGTGAATAATAAGCATTACTTTTTATAAAAGTATTGTCATTAATAGGTTTGGTTAAAGACATCGCAATATTCGTTCTTCCAGTAAAACCACCTTCGGTATCATCTACGGCACCGAAGCGAGAAATTTCACCCTGATCGACCAGTCGTACCGGAATTTGTCCAGAAGCATCCCATTTGCTGCTAAAGTTAGAAGCAAGAAAAGACAAGCGCGTATTGCCCGGCAACTCACCACTATATTTAGCCATGAAGTTGGTTCGGGAAAAATTTTGTGGCGCATCAAAAGGACCATCTGAAATCAGGTATTCCGTAGCCAGGTAAACGTTGTGTTTTTCGGAATCGAGGAGTTTCAACATTCCAACTGCCCGCTGGGTACCAAACTGTCCCACTTCCAGTGCCACCTGTGACTGTTCCAGTTTGTCTTTTGTTTTAAAATTAACATATCCGGCGGTATTAAAATTACCCTTGTCCGCGTAGTAAGGACCTTTTCCGTAATCAATCAAATCGATGGTTTCAGGAATCACAAAATGCAGATCAGCGTATCCCTGTCCATGCGCGTGAGAAACCATATTAACGGGCATTCCATCCACAGAAATTTGTATATCTGTACCATGATCAATATCAAAACCACGCAAAAATATTTGTTCCGCTTTACCGCCACCGGCGTGCTGCCCGATAAAAAGTCCCGGTACCTTCCGCAGGACTTCCTGAGTAGATTTAACGGGAACAGTTTCAACGTCAATCATCGAAATGATATTGGTATTTTTGGTATTTTGTCCTACTACCACCTCACCAAGATCAAAGATAGAAGCCTTCAGCTGGATTCTTTCCAGCTGGTCGAGTTGCTTAATTATATAAATTTTGGGTTCAAATCCAATGTGAATAATCTGAATCGTATCTCCAACCTGCGCACTACGAACGATAAACTGTCCAAGATCATTAGTGTGGGTATGATCGTCGGAATTTTCGTGGAGTATATTGGCTCCATAAATTGGCTCTTGTAATTCCCCGACTACAAGTCCTTTAAAATTCTGGGCAGAAGCGGAAAATAATAATCCGATAAAAAAAATCATAAAGTAAAAAAATCGCATTCGATAATCACATTTAAAACAAGAATCAGGTGAAGTATAACTTTTGAGGTATGTTATTATTTCTTTGAAGATTCTTTGGTTAAAGAATAAATTTATTAAAAAAATTATGCTCAGGTTACTGATATGTACGTAGAAAACCAGTCTTTTGGATTGGATAGATTTTGGTTTAATGGCTAAGGAATGTGGATAAAATAAATTAAGCCACTATGCTTCCTCTTTCCTAATCTATTTAATCGTCATTCCTGAAAATAAAGATGATTCCTGATTCTCAATAAATCGGTATATTCCAATCCAAGAGACCCAGTTTGTACGTAAATATAGCGTGAGGTTTGATGAAAATACCCGTCGGACTTGTTCGTCAAATTGACGTTATTCAATAAATTGGCTTAAAACAGAAATTCATCGAGAAACTACTACAAATATTTAATAGAGCCGAGAAGATAAAATTTGGCTGGCTGGCAATTTTGATTTTAATAATGGGTTTACTGGAAGTGGTGGGTGTCGCTTCGATTCTGCCTTTTATGCAACTGATGGCCGAGCCAAATGCGATTGAAAAAAGTAGCTGGCTAAGTTCGGTCTATGAATATTTTCAATTTGAAAGTCCTCGACAGATGTTGATCTATTCCGGGATAGGGATTATTATTTTAATTGGCGTCACCAATATTTTCACTGTTTTTACTACCTGGCTGCAGTATAAGTTTTCGTGGGGAATTGCGCATCATCTGGGTGTCCGTTTACTTCGCACTTACATTTACAAACCCTATGATTTTTATTTAGACAATAACTCTTCCAAGATAAAAGCTTACATTATCAGTGAGGTAGGGAGTTTAACCGGAGGTGTGATTATTCCCATTATCGAAATCTTTTCCCGACTATTTATGTCGATTATTATTTTGTCGATGCTGGTCTTCGTCGATCCTAAAGTAGCCATGGTTATGTTTGGTGGATTGGGCGGTGCCTACCTCATCATCTATCTTTCCCAAAAAAATTATTTAAAAAGAATCGGGACGCACCGAATCAATATGAATCTACTGCGTTATCAGTCTCTACAGGAATTACTCCAAGGTATCAAAACAATCATGGTTTATAATAAAAGAGAATTTTTCTACGATCGCTACCACTACGCCTCCAGAGAATTTTCGGATATTCAACCTAAATATAACCTCTTACTTTCCATTCCCCGTAGTTTACTCGAATTTTTGGCTTTTGGAAGTATTCTTGGTGTGACCATTTATCTATATACCGACTCTGGAAATATTCAATCAGCCATTCCCCGGTTGAGTTTATACGCAGTGGCGGGATACCGCTTGTTGCCAGCAATGCAAAAAATCTTTACCGCACTGGCCAAACTGAGACACAACTTCCCGATCGTAAACAAGCTTTACACAGATTTGAAAAAAAGTCATATAGACTATAAGATGAAGGAGCCTGTACGAGCCCTTCCTTTTCAGGAAGCAGTTGTGTTGGATAATGTTAGTTTTAAATATGAAAATGCGACCCGTCCGGTTATTGATCATTTGACCATAGAAATTAAAAAAGGAGAAACGGTTGCGTTTATTGGTTCTACTGGTTCGGGAAAAACAACACTGGTTGATTTATTTGTCGGTCTACTTTATCCAGGAAAAGGTAAGATCATAGTAGATAATACGGCCCTCACAGCATCAAACATTACACAATGGCAAAAACAACTGGCTTATGTTCCACAGGAGGTTTTTCTCTTTGACGACAGTGTAGCAAGCAATATTACGCTGGGAGTAGCACAAGAGGCGATTGATTATACACAACTGGAAAAGGCGACCAGACTTTCCGATATTTACGATTTTATCAAGGAAGACTTACCGGAAGGTTTTGATACGAAGATCGGCGAAAAAGGTGTTCGACTAAGTGGTGGTCAGCGTCAACGACTTGGCCTGGCCAGAGCACTCTACCAGTCTCCTGCGGTGCTTGTTCTCGACGAAGCCACCAGTGCGCTGGACAGTATTACCGAAAAGAGTATTATCGAATCGCTAAAAAAATTACCACAAGACCTTACTACGATCATCATTGCGCACCGACTTTCCACGGTCAAACATGCTGATTGTATTTATATTCTGGACGAAGGAAAAATCATCGCAAAGGGAACGTACGATTCGCTCGTTGACTCCAACAAGTCCTTCCAAACTATGGTAAAACTTTCTTAAAATAATCATTTAATGAGACGAACTTTCAAACAAACTTTCACTTTATTTTTTATTGCTTTCTTTTTATTACTAGCTGGAAAAAGTAGCGCGCACGCTCCCGATCAGAGTTATTTATACTTGAGAATTTACAAGGATGCGATCGGCGGTCGTTTTGAGATGACTGCCAAGGATATGAACAAAGCGATTGGCTTGAATCTACCCGACCGTCTAAATATGGACATTATTCAGCCACACCTGGAAACCATCTATACTTATTTAAAAGAACGATCAGATTTTAAATCGGATACGGGTACGCAATATACCGTGCGTTTTGTAGAACCTACAGTTTTGAATTTAAAAGAAATGGAAGATTTTGTCCGGTTTCACTTTGAGCTGGACGGGGTGGACGTTGTTCCGGAAAATCTGGACATACTTTATAATGTCATGTTTGACAAAGACCCTATTCACCGGGGTATGCTCATCATTGAGTACAACTGGAAACTGGGCATTGTTGACAACGAGGCTTTATTTTCAAATGTTTATAGTCCGGGCAATACGCAGCAAACGCTCTCTCTTTCGGAAGCTTCAATCTGGAAAGGATTTGTGGCCCTCGTCAAGTTGGGTATCTGGCATATCTGGATTGGACTGGACCATATTTTGTTTATCGTGGCGTTGATTCTCCCGGCGGTTGTGCGTAGAAAAGAGGAGGATATTCCCCTTTCTTTTTCTACGGCCAAGGATGGTTGGTATCCGGTGGAACGTTTTAAACCTGCTTTTTTCTATATTCTAAAAATTATCACTTTTTTTACCATTGCGCATTCAATTACGCTGGCTTTAGCTGCTTTGGATATCATCAATTTACCTTCCTGGCTCGTAGAATCGATCATTGCCTTTTCTATTGCTTTAGCTGCACTGCATAATATCAAGCCGCTCATTAAAGGTAAAGAGTGGTTGATTGCTTTTGGTTTTGGCTTATTTCACGGATTTGGTTTTGCCAGTGTTTTGGGTGAAAAGGGGTTGAGTGGCGACTATATGATTTTGTCCTTACTTGGGTTTAATCTCGGAGTAGAGATCGGACAGGTATTAATTATTTGTATGATCTTTCCGGTGCTCTTTTTGATTCGTCGCTTAAAATTTTATCCGGCGGTAATTAAATACGGTTCTATTGTGTTGATTTTCATTGCCATGTATTGGTTTGTGGAAAGAGCGTTTGGGATAGAATTAGCGTGGGGAGCATATTTGGGATTGTGATGAATCGTTAAGGAATGGCGATTAAATAGATTGAGATAAAAGGCGAAATATTTTTTCATCAATCAAGGCGCTAAAATGGGCGTTATGCACCGCATAATAACCATTTTAGTAACGAAGAGTGATGGAAAAAGAGGAAGCATAGTGTCTTAATTTATTTTATCAACATTCCTAAATCGCTTCGCTTGTTGAGAAGTTGTCTTCGGCTTTGCTCGGGGAAACTGATTAAAAACTTAAAAAATGTCTAACGAAAAAGATCAAAAGACCAAACCGTCTTTGCTGGGACAATGGAAAAACCGAAAGCAGCAAACGGAAGCGGCCAATGATATTATAGCGAGAACGGCAACGGATCAACTCATCCCTGCGGCTGGTCAGCAGCGGCTTTGGTTTTTGCAGCAGCTTTATCCCGAGAATCCTTTTTATCAATATGCACATGTTTATAAAATTAATGGAAAGCTAGATACGGATCGGCTGATCGAAAGTTTTCAGTTATTAATTGATCACCACGAAATATTACGAAGTAACTTTAAATCAACCAACGAATCAGTCGTTATCACTATTCAGGATCAAGCGACTATTCCTGCTCAGATTCTGGATCTAACAAAAATTGAGGAGGGTCGTAGAAAAGAGCAGACCAACGAGGTGACTACTGCTTTTTCCCGTCGAACTTTTGACCTGGAAAAAGACGTACTTCTCCGGCTTTTAATTCTTAAAATTTCGCCAACAGAACATCATCTGATTCTTTCCATTCATCATATCATTGGTGATCGGGCTTCGTTATTACTCATCAACGAAGCAGTTTTTAGTCATTATAAAAATCTTTCTCGGCAGCAACCCATTGACCATCCGACCCAAAAAATTCAGTATCCTGATTATGCGCTTTGGCAACAAAAACAAAAAATAAAACCTGCCGATGTTAATTACTGGATGCAACAGCTGGAGGGAACATTACCAATTCTGGCTTTGCCGCTAGATGCGCCACGACCAAAAACCGCTACCTATCGAGGGGCGACGATTAGCCGAAATATTTCTTCCGAAAAATCTGACAAGATAAAAGCACTGGCCAATAAATCAGGTGTAACCCCTTACGTTTTATTATTATCTGCTTTTAAAATTTTGCTATTCAGATATAGTCACCAAACAGATTTACTGGTCGGCACGCCTTTTAGCAATCGGGATAAAACGGTACTCGAAAAACTGATTGGCTTTTTTAATGAAACCCTGGTCATCCGAACACAATTATCTGAAAAGGAGACCTTTAGCCAACTGGTAAAAAAAGTAAAAGAGACAACGCTCAACGCGCTGGCTCATAAGAATATGCCTTTTGATGAGCTGGTTCGTCGGTTACAACCCGAACGGCACGACAATATCAACCCCGTTTTTCAGGCGATATTTTTGTACAACAACGCGGCAGAAATTTCAGATCCGGAACTCGACTTCACAATCAAAGATCAATCCCTTGACCTGGGTGTCGCAAAATTTGATTTAACACTCTTTGTCAACGAAAAAAAGACACAGCTAGAAACAACTATTGAATACGCAACGGATATTTTTTCAGCGACGACCATCGAAACAATGCTCGGACATTTAGAAAATATTTTAACGGAAGTCATAAAAAATCCGGAAGCGGACATCGCTAAAATTTCACTACTAACCGTCGCAGAAATAAAACGGATCACGGAAGACTGGAATCAGACGACTACGGAAATGCCCGCGTACAATGCTATTCATCAACGCATTACGGAAGTAGCTAGAAATAATCCGGACGCGACAGCGGTTGTTTTTGAAAAGGACGAATTAACTTATCGTCAACTCAACGAGCAGGCAAATCAAGTCGCGCAATTACTGCTACAAAATGATTTAGAAAAAAATCAGGTGGTTGGATTGTTGGCAGATCGTAGTGTGGATATGGTCGTCGGAATTTTAGGAATTTTAAAAGCGGGAGCAGCTTATCTTCCGCTCGACCCCACCTATCCTGCCGAACGAATTGAGTATATGATCAGGGATGCCGGCGTAGCCATTCTATTATCACAGGATCACTTAATTAAATCAGTAAAAAATGATAACATCACGGTCCTTGGTTTTCAGGAAGCACGAGCGATTCAGGAAGATCGCTTTATATCATTGCCGATCGTAAATACGCAACAAATGGCTTACCTGATTTATACTTCCGGTAGTACCGGACAACCCAAAGGGGTTCCCATTAGTCACAAAAATCTGTTACATTCTACCTTCGCTCGCTTTTCTTTCTATCCGAAAAACCCATCTGCATTTTTATTGTTATCCTCTTTTTCATTTGATAGTTCTATTGTAGGAATCTTCTGGACTTTGTGTAGTGGTGGTAAATTGGTATTGCCGCAGCGTAGAATAGAACAGGACATTTCGATGTTAAGTTCTTTGATTTCCAAACATCAAATTAGCCATACTTTATTGTTGCCTTCTTTGTACGCGATGGTTCTCGATTATGCTACTGCCGACACCCTGGCATCGCTCCGCAATGTTATGGTCGCCGGAGAAGCCTGTCCTGTTTCGCTAATAGAAACGCATTATAAAAAACTACCGAAGACAGAATTGTACAACGAATACGGTCCAACGGAAGCGAGTGTCTGGTGTATTGCACATAAAATCAGCCCCGACGAAAAACAATATGTTCCCATTGGTAAAGCCATTCCGAATACCGAGATTTATATTCTGGATAAACATCGACAAGCGGTTCCCATCGGAGTGTCCGGAGAGATTTACGTAGGTGGTCCGGGCTTATCCGAAGGCTATCTTGGTCGTCCGGAATTGAGTAAATCCCGTTTTGTTCCACACCCTTTTAAACCAGAGAAATTTGTTTATCGAACCGGCGATTTGGCCCGATACCATCCGGATGGGTTGATAGAATTTTTAGGTCGAGTAGATCAGCAAGTAAAGATCAGAGGATTTCGGGTCGAGCCAGAAGAGATTCAAAAAGTGATGTTAGAAAGTGACTTGGTGCGGGAAGCGCTGGTCGTGGTTACCGAAAAAAAATCGGGAGGAACCAAACAATTGTCCGCTTACTTTGTCACAGAAGCCAACGCAAATTTGGCCGAAATTCAACATTTTCTGGAAGGCCGTTTGCCCAATTATATGGTCCCTGCGGTAATGGTTCCATTAAAAGAATTTCCAAGGTTGCCCAATGGAAAAATTGATCGGAACAAGTTACCGGAACCAACCGCGAACATCGGAACAAGCGATACCTATACCGCTCCTTCCAATCCACTGGAAACTAAACTGGTTGCCGTTTGGGAAGCCGTTTTAGCAACCCATCCGGTGGGAATTCACGATAATTTTTTTGCGATTGGTGGTGATTCTATTTTGAGTATTCAAATAGTATCGAAAGCAAGAGCCGCAGGAATTTCATTAAAACCCAATCAGTTATTTGAGTATCAGTCCGTGGCTGCACTGGCAAAAAGTATTGTCGCAGCGACATCTTCGGCGCAACTAAAAGTGGTGGAAATTATCCCGGTTGAGAATCCAGTGGAAGCACCACTCTCCTATTTACAAAATGCTTTTTTATTTAATCATCAACGTAGTAAACAGGATCAGGGACAATTGCCTTTAGAATTTGAAATCAGTGGAACGATAGACATTCCCCTGTTTCAAAAAGCATGGGCCGACAGCGTCCAGCGACACGATGCCATGCGCGCACAGATACAAACGAATCCCGGCAGTCAACCCATTCAGGTAATTTCAGCAAATGCAGCACTCAGTTGGCAGATTCTGGATTGGTCAAAAAGTTCAGAGGCAGACCAGGTAGCTAAACTAAAAGCGCTTCGTACACTGGAAGAAAATACGCCATTGAATTTGGCAATGGCGCCCGTATCAAGAATGCATTTAATTAAGTTGAGTGATAAAAAATCTCTTTTATTTTGGGTCTGCCACCATATCTTTTTAGACGGTTGGTCTTGTGGAATTGTCTTAAAAGATGCGCTCCGTTTTTACGAAGGACGGCGCACCGAACAACCATTGATATTACAACCACTACCCAATTATCCCGCTTTTTTACAATGGCAACAAGCACAAGATGATCAAACTGCAAAAGAATACTGGAAAGAAGAAATGGACGAATTTAGTCATCCTCTTTTATTCAAAACAAATGAACTATCTAAAATTACGGCCCCTGTTTTTTTAGATGACACACTTATTTTTACTAAAACAGAGAGTACAGAATTACGTGCTTATTGCCAAAAAAACGAGATTGCGTTAAGTACTTTATTCCAGGGTTTATGGGCCTTCCTGTTAGGTCAATATTTTCAAACCACGGATATAACTTATGGACTGACGGTAAGCGGTCGTTTTACAGCATATCCGGAAGCAGATAAAATAAGTGGTTTGTTTATGAATATTTTACCGAATCGTTTTACACTTTCCGAATCTATTTATTTTTCTGAATGGTTAAAAGAAATACAGCGTAACCAGGGACAAAAAAATACGTTTGACAGTTTTTCTTTTGAAGAAATAAAATCAGCGATTAACTGGCCATTGCATAGCGAATTATTCCACAGTTTATTTGTTTTTGGAAATTTTTTAAAAGACCGACTGACGATTGGTACACTGACCATCGAAGATTTTAAAGGTGGTTTTTCCTCTACTTATCCATTGACCATCCGGATAAATCCTACCCAGGCAATTGAAGTCAACTGGCGCTTTGACAGTACCATCGTTTCAAAAGAAGTAGTTCAATATTTTAAAACCAATCTTCAGGCTCTCGGTCGTTTGCTCACCGTAGATGATGGTAAATCACTTAGAATAAGTCAACTCATTCCTGCGATGCCCGCGAAAATAAAACGTGCGGAAGTACATGCGCTCGTTGCTTCTGACGTCTCTGTTCAACTCGATTCAAAAAATTATATTGCTCCCCGAAACCAGGAAGAAATGGAGCTGGTAAAAATTTGGGAAACCTTATTTGGCATACAAAAAATCGGCACCCATGATAATTATTTTGAACTGGGTGGAAATTCTTTACTAGCCATTCAGCTATTTGCGGAGATAGAAAGAAAAATGAAAACAGTGCTCCCGCCCGCTACTTTATTTCAGCATCCTACCATTGCTCAAATTGCTCAGTTGATTAATGGAGACCCGGCGATATCGGAAGCAGCGACGTCCCTTGTTCCATTACGGATCGAAGGAAACAAGTCTCCTTTATTTTGTCTGCACGGAGGTGGTGCACACGTTTTCTTTTATCAGGGTTTGTGTAAAAATTTATCGGAAGACCAACCTGTTTATACGTTGCAACCTCCGGGTCTGGATGGTGTTGGCACTCGGCATCAGTCGATTGAGGAAATGGCCGCGCATTATGTAGAAGAAATTCAACAAGTGCAGCCCGATGGTCCTTATCACCTATTGGGTACTTGTTTTAGTAATGCGGTTGCGTTGGAAATGGGCAATCAATTATTGGCGCAAGGGAAAAAAGTAGCAAAATTATTTATTATTGATTCGGCGCCAGTCCATTTGTTCGGGAATGACGCATCAGGTAAAAACAAAACATTTTCCCGCTTTTATGATATGTTGAAACGAGGAGATTTTCAGCGAATAAAAAGTAAATTGGTTCGTCGTTTTCAATCCCGTCCGGCGGAAATACCAACTGCGTTGACAACCGAAAGTGAATCAGAAAAAAATCTGCGACTCACCATTGACTCGCTTAATACGATGTACGCCAATTACCATTGGCAGCCTTATAACGGAAAAATTATTTTTATTCGGAGCACAGAATTTCATAATAGAACAGATAAAAATTATCACTTGACGCAGTGGAATAAACTGGCGAAAGAAGGTATTGAGTTGCACGTGGTTCCGGGGCATCATCTTAGTTTGTTTGAGGAGCCGGAAGTGCGAGGGTTGGCGGAGAAGGTAGGGGAGGTTATTTGATGGAAGATTATAAAAATGCATCAAAACGCTCTTTAAATTCGTGATAAACTAATCAAGGGCGAACGATATAAAGGATAGTCATATTATTTTTTTTCATTTTTTCGGCAAGCATTGTTGAGAGTTGGTTTGCGCCAAGCATGTTGAGGTGGGAATAATCTTTAAAAATATTTTTATCATTTTGCAGGAAGATGGTATCGGTCTGAAATGCTGGAAAAAGTGCAGCAATATTTTCTTTGAATGTTTCGGTTTTTGGCAAGATTGGAGATTGGCTTTCGATCCTGGTCAGTGCTGGATGATAAGGAAATTCTATAAATGTGATCTTGCAATCTTTGGCAATTAAATTTTTAATTCCCTGAAGGTAGATACTTTGCTTGTCTTCTAGAAAAGAGGGAATTTCTTGATAATAATCTTGAAAATGGGAAAGTGGCAGATCGGGTTCTATGTTATCCTGGTAAGGCGATAATTTAATTTTTGAACGAATATATTGATCGGGTTTTAGGTTTTTTTTGATAATAGAAATTATTTCACTTAAGGAATAATTATTTTGATACATCGTGGATAAAGATTTTGCCGAAAGGCCCGTTCGGTGAAAATCATATTTTTTTCTTCTGACCTGAACCAATTTAGCAACAGAGACAATTACTTCCGCATTTTCAGAAACCTGATCTGTAAAACGTAAAAAATCATAAACGCCCGCTCCGTAAGTCGCCGTAGAATAAACTTTTTTCTCTAAATTAGCAGACAATTTTGCCAAATCAATTCCTTCGTAGGTTTGCGAATCACCCCAAACAAATACTGCATCTGATTTAAAAAACAAATGATTGTTATAAAAATACACACCGCCGTAAACCAAAGCATTTAACAACCCTAGTCCAACAAAAAACAGTACGGTATTTTTAATAATTTTTTTCATACGAGCTAAAATTGAAAATAGATAAATGCTTGTTTCTCTCCTCCAAACCAAAAAATTGCGAGTGCAATCAAATAGTAAATTCCCCACCGTACCGGACGATTCCATTTAAGGTGCAAATGCTCAATCGCGTGTTTTCCTTCCCGACCCAGCCATTCTACAATTAATAATACAAAAATCAGTAGCATGGTTTTTACCGCTAATTTTCCACCAGCAAAATAGGGGATTGTAAAAAAGGATTTTGAAAACAAGGTAGACAGATAGCTGAATGCATGACTCATATTTTCAGCCCGAAAAAATATCCAGGCTACTACCGTCAAACCAAACGTCATCCCCATTCCCGTCAACTCCCTGATCGACGGCAGATATTTCCCCTGCGCTACCGTATTGGTATGGGTTCTGTTTTTATTTCGTAGTAATAGCGGAAGAAAATAAATCGCATTCAGCGCACCCCAAACGATAAACGTCCAGTTGGCACCATGCCAGAATCCACTGATGATAAAAATGATAAATGTATTCCGAATTTTTATCCAGGTTCCTCCCCTGCTTCCTCCCAAAGGAATGTAAAGATAATCCCGAAACCAGGTTGATAAAGAGATATGCCACCTTCGCCAAAACTCCGCCATATCCCGAGAAAAATAAGGGAAAGCAAAATTCTGTTTCAGATCGAAACCAAACAGGCGGGAAGTCCCAATCGCCACGTCAGAGTATCCGGAAAAATCCCCGTATATCTGAAAGGTGAAAAATATCGCCCCCAAAAGTAAAGTGCTACCGGAATAATCTGCCGAATTGTTAAATATTTCGTTGGCGAGTTTCGCCGCATTGTCTGCTATAACTATTTTTTTAAATAAACCCCATAGTATTTGTCTTAGTCCATCAACGGCATTCGCATAATCAAATTTTCTTTTTATAAAAAACTGTGGTAGCAAATGGGTCGCTCTTTCTATAGGGCCGGCGACCAACTGCGGAAAGAAAGAAACAAAGGCGGCAAAGGCGATAAAATCCCGGGTGGGTTCCAGCTTTTTTTTATAAACATCGATGGTATAACTCAGGGTTTGAAAAGTATAAAAACTAATTCCGACCGGAAGAATGATTGCCAGAGAACGAGCGTTGATGGTCGTTCCAAAAAAAGAAAAGGCCTCAATAAAATTATCAAGAAAAAAATTATAATATTTAAAAAAACCCAGGAACCCAAGATTTACCAGAATACTGATCCAAAGCAACCGTCTGCGGATCGAATGCCTCTCTTCTTTTTTTAGTTGTACACCGATCGTATAATCTACCAACGTACTAAAAAAGATCAAGGACAAAAACCGCCAATCCCACCAGCCGTAGAAAGTATAACTGGCGATGACCAACAAAATATTTTGCTTTTTTATATCTTTATCTACCACTGCCCAATAGAGCAGAAATACGATCGGCAGAAATACGGCAAAATCCAGAGAGTTAAAAAGCATTGATAACTAAATGTTAATCTGTAAAATAGTTAGATTGAATTTATTTAAAGTAATTCTCAACAAAAGACAGTTTGAACTGTACCTTCTATTATGAATATATACGCAATTGGAACCAAGGTAAGATTGATACATACCGGTGACGAAGGAGTTATCTTTGCGCTACTGCCGGAAGAGATGGCGACTATTCTATTGAACGATGGTGATAAAATCCCGGTTTTTTTAGATGATCTAGAAAGTGTGGAAGATGAAAAACGCGCTTTATCCGCCAAGACTCAAATTAAAGCGAAGGTGGTCAAGGGAAAATCACCCAAATTACCAAAAGCACCCATCTGGCCCGATCCACACCAACAGTATACCGTATTGAAAAGCCAGGGAATACAGCTTTGTTTTGACCCACACCTGCAACCAGATGGAATTCCGGATCGCTACACTGTTTATCTGGTCAATGATACCAAATCAGATATGTTGTTTACTGCTCAGATTTCCAGGAAAAATTTTAAAGGACCTCAATCACACGGTAAACTGGAACAAATGACCGTTCAGGAAGTGGGACATCTAGGTTATGATGATCTCAACGAAGGATCGGTCGTCCTTATTGAAGGATGGCAGGTAACCACGGCGGGCAATGGTGCCAGAATGTTTAAAGAGATCAAATTAAAGCCAAAACAGTTTTTTAAAAATAAAAAAACAGCACCCATTCTCAATAAACTGGTACACCATTATGTGGTTTTTGCTAATTTTAATATTTCCGAAAAAAAGAAACAGGAAGAGGATTTACAGTCATATACTCGTCGTCAACAGGAATTACAGGAGCATATTCAGCCAGCGCAACGTTTCTACCAAAGTGAGGTAAATGATTTCGCCAGTTTCCCCAACGATATTGATCTTCATATTGAGCAATTGACCTTCAAAATTAAAGGGCTTTCTAATTCAGAAATCGTCGCTATTCAACTAAGAGCTTTCGATACCTATTTATCCAAAGCCATTGAACTGGGAATCTCCCCCGTTTATATCATCCACGGACTGGGAAAAGGGAAATTAAAGCAGATAATTGCTCAAAAACTTAGCGCTAATCCTGCTATCATTAGCTTTAAAAACGAATATCACCATAAATATGGGTGGGGAGCGACGGAGGTCCGGTTGTAGGGATATTTTTAAATGAAGAGGAATTTCAAAGAGGCATCTCAAAGAGCAACTTCAAAAAAAAGAGTACTAAAAAGGAGCCAGCGCTCGCCCCTAAATCCCTAAAGGGGAAGCCGCCCGCAGAACTGCTTCTTGATAGGGAATGTTGGTCATTCGGACTGCTGACACTCAAATCGTCGGCGATCGTAAGCTCAACGAGCAACAAGAGAAAAAAGGAAAAAGTAATCAAACATCCTAGTACGGGAGGCAGCTACTCCTTTAGGAGGCTGGGAGGTGAGAAGGGCAAGGAAAAGAGAAATTTCTAAAGTTTAAATTTGAGGTTTTCTCTCTGAGATTGAGGTTAAAAGCGACTTTCTATTAAAACCAGGAAAAAATTCTAATTAAAAAAATGTGTATTTTTGAGTATCAAAAGCGCGTTTTTAGCGTTTAAATGAAGATTGCCATCTATAAATAAGTGTGGCAACTGTTATATTTCATTATTGAAATCCGACTAGAGGTAGATTGATAACAAGAAGTTGTTCAAATAAATAGCTTCCCGGTGGTTGTCAAAAAAAGCACAAATAATTCGCTTTTTTATAATAGATTGGCTGTAAGAAAATGAACTACTGTATATTCAGAAAAATTATATAGTAACTTACCCGTATATCCTATCTTTTAACAGTGTTAGATTCAATATTTTTTTTTACCGGCCTTGTTCATTTGCCATAGACTTATTAGTCTTTAAGAATTGAAATTTAGAAATAAGAATTTTGTTCTTGGATGAGTCTTATTTTGAGCTTCATAGCCTAGCTATGGGGCGAAAAATAGACGAAATATAAGGATAAAAGACTATTTATAGATTCCATTTATTAAGGGGTAACAAGTCTAACCACAATAAGTTAAATTATGTCATTTGAGACACTCGGACTCTCCGAGGAACTACAAAGTGCAGTACGCACTAAAGGGTATACGACGCCCTCTCCTATCCAGGAAAAAGCAATCCCAGTCATTTTACAGGGAAAAGATATCTTAGCTGCGGCCCAAACGGGAACCGGAAAAACAGCTGGATTTACCTTACCGATGCTTCACTTGATGAGCCAAAACACACACACTGGCAGCGGACGTCGCCCGATTCGAGCGTTGGTAGTTACTCCGACGCGAGAACTAGCGGCACAAATCCAGGAGAATGTTTTGGAATATGGAAAAAATCTTGACCTGCGATCTATCGTCATCTTTGGCGGGGTATCCGCTAAACCTCAGATTCGTTCTTTGAGGGATGGCGTTGATATTTTGGTAGCTACTCCGGGACGATTACTTGATTTGCAAAACCAGCGATATATCGACCTTTCCAAGGTAGAATTTTTGGTACTGGACGAAGCCGATCGGATGTTAGACATGGGTTTTATCCATGATATAAAAAAGGTATTGGCGCTCTTGCCCAAGAAGCGACAGAACCTGTTGTTCTCCGCTACTTTTTCTCCAAATATTCGGACGCTGGCCAGTAAATTTATGGACAACCCCGTCTCGGTAGATGTTGCGCCAAGAAATACGGCGGCGGAATCAGTCAAGCAGACCATTTATATGGTGCACAAAAAAAGAAAGGTAGCCCTGCTTAAACACTTGATCAAAAAGGGGGAATGGAAACAGGTACTTATTTTTACCCGAACCAAGCATGGCGCCAATCGATTGGCAAAACGACTCGCGAGTGCGGATATTCCAGCATTGGCCATCCACGGCAATAAAAGTCAGAATGCCAGAACGCACGCTTTAAAGTCTTTTAAAAACGGAGAAGTACAGGTGCTCGTAGCCACGGATATTGCGGCGCGTGGTTTGGATATCGAACAGTTGCCCTGGGTAGTCAATTACGAATTACCCAACGTACCCGAGGATTATGTACACCGAATTGGACGTACCGGACGTGCGGGCCAAACTGGAGAGGCTATCTCCCTGGTGTTTGATCAGGATGAAAATAAACTGCTCCGGGATATCGAACGATTATTGAATAAATCAATTCCTAAAGAAGTATTGGAAGATTTTGATTATACCGTTAAAATTGATCCGGAAGAGGAGCATCGCAAGCGGGAAGACCGTGGCCGTGGTGGTCGTGGCAGAAATAATAATAAAGGTGGACGTGGAAATAATAATCGGGGACGTAACGACCGAAAAACGTCTGACCGAAAGCCTTCCGATAGAAATGCATCGGACCGCAAACCAAACGAGCGTAATTCAAATGACAGAAAGTCGAATGATGACCGTAGAAAAACGGATAATCGCGGAGCAGATGGTAAGGATACGAGGACCAGAGAAAAACAGCCAGCGGGCGAGCGGAGCGGATCTTCCGATCGCAAAGAGGAAAATGGCAAGCGTGAAAATAATCGCAACAACCGCGATGGAAAAAATAAAAGCCGGAATCAAAGAAATCGTAACAAAAGCAACAAGTCTAAATCCAAGTCTTCCAAGGAGGTGATTCCAGAAGGTAATAAAAAGAGCAAAGGTGTTGCTTTTTCTAAAGCCAGTAAAGACAAGAAGTATGGAAAGAAAGGCCCGTTGGGTTACGGAATGTATCCGCTAGAATAACGAATCGGTGAATCGCTTTTATTTGTGAATTTGTAAATTTACATTAAAACGCGTTTTTCTGTTTTAATAAAAACAACTAAATCCCGGAAGATCAATTGATCGACCGGGATTGCTGTTTTGGGATGGCCCGTCAAATAAAAATTCGACGGTGCTTAAAAAAATATTCTTAAATAGAATAACACAAACACTATAATTACTGTTATATTTTGTCGCCTTTAAAATCAACAAAAATATTTCTTATAAATAAAAGGGTAAGTTTTAATTTGATGTAATTTCCTTTGAGTTAAAATTGGCCTCTGCTAAAGCAGAGGCCATCTCTCATGAAAAAAACGAATAATGACTGCAAAATCTTTGATGCTATTTGATACGATCAGCACCCTGGTATTTTTTAACTTCTATATTTAGGTTTCATTCTATTTACAATCACTACTACAATTTTCAACTATTTACAATACAAATATGCACCTGATTACTGGCTACTTTTATAATGAATACCCGATTCCTGTGACATTTAAAACATCCTTCATAAATACATTTTTATTATATTAATAAACTGAATGTATTATTAAAATTATGAATATGTAAGAATTTACGGGTAATTTGCCCATCAATTTACCTTTATTTTAATATAAAAAGAAAGTGTTGTGACATAGATACGGAGAGGTTTTATTGAAATATTGGGTTTTCTCTTTATTAGTGCCTCAGGCACTAGTGCCCTAGTGGTTCGGGTACTAAATTAGTATGTATTTCAAATTGTTAATTTTTCCTAGACATTAAGAACAGTTGATTAGTGATTAGTTAATCGGTCCTTCTGATGCATAGGTATCACACGCTAAAGT
>Ga0114957_1001068_pt1 | contig 32284 bp, 27 predicted proteins | sample BantaG_FD_87175 | JGI IMG/M metagenome (GOLD analysis project Ga0114957, IMG submission 87175) | Marine algal microbial communities from Bantry Bay, Ireland - BantryBay_4 metaG | ecosystem: Host-associated > Algae > Red algae > Unclassified | place: Bantry Bay, Ireland | collected 2014-11-21
TAGATGTTAGATGTTAGATGTTAGATGTTAGATGTTAGATGTTAGATGTTAGATGTTAGATGTTAGATGTTAGATGTTAGATGTTAGATGTTAGATGTTAGATGTTAGATGTTAGATGTTAGAAAATTAAAAAAGCCAGCTCGATAGCTGGCTTTTTTGTTAAAACTTTTTAAATATTCTTTTACTTATTCGTATAAAAATAAAGCGAAGATGCTTTAGACAAACTGTTATTGATAGACGGTGTAATATCGCCTCCGGCATCAGCATTTGAAAATGCTAATACACGGCCACCACCGTTCGCTGCTTCAGCAATAAAAACCATATTTGAATCGGCGTCATACTCTGCAGCAATTGGGTTACCTAATGCGGTATTACTACCTGCAACCCTAACTTGATTATTGGCTACTGCCATAACGCCACCATCGCTAACCGCATTGAATTTAGAATCAAAATTAGCGATTACGTGAAATCCGCCATCAGAGTCCGAAGCTGCATCACCAACATCGGTAAGTATCATAGTGCCTTTATCATAAGCCAAACCATGCGTACGTACAATACCTTCGACAACTATTCTTTTAGAAGCGCTAACCGTAGCATCTGTGGTATTCGTAGTTGTAAATCTTGTGTAAACGGCTAATTCGTTTGTTTTATCCACTACACAATACAATTCATTGCCTACGAACTCGATTCCCCATACGGCGAAATCAGTTGTTACTACATTTCTTAAGGTAATTTCTCCGTTACTTCTAGTATAAACGAATAAACGACCATCGGCGGTCATAGAATCGCCATCAACATCTGCGTTGTCAGCAACAACTATGAAATTATCTTTTACGGCGATATCTCTTGGGCTTTCTAAATCGGCAGTACTCGAAATACTGGCAGAAATAGTCGCATTCAATAGAAAAGTAGAAACATCTGCAAATGCGTTTAATCGATTTGAAGATCTTGACGCCTGAATAATTTCGTCCGTATCAGCGTCGTAATAAATACCTTCAGCAGCGGTTGAAGTAGTAGTTAGTGTCTTTACTTCCCCACTAACCATCTCATATACCGTAACGTTACCATCTGTATTGTTAGAAACATATAGTTGTGTACTTTCTACATTTCCAGAGTTATCGCCATCATCATCATTACTACAAGATGTAAATAGTACCGCACCAAATACCAAGGCTAATCCCAAATTTGCAAATTTTCTTTTATTCATAAGTTTTAATTTTCATTTCTTTTACTACGAATCAAAACCAAAAATCTTATAAACACTATTAAAGTCTTTTCCAACAACTATCTTTTGCGAGATATATCAACACTATTGAAGCATGATGACAAAAACGAAATCTTCTTAGTATACCGTAATTATAACGGAACTTTAACGACCTAAACTATTAAAGAATTGTCATGAAAAACTTCCGGATATTTTTGTTGATTACTACCCTATCAACTTTTAAGTTGGTTGCCCAGGAAATGACTCCCAACAAGTTAAAGCAACTCATTACTCCAGTCGCAGATACTATTAAGACCAATGGAAATTCAATACAATTTGCTTACAAAGAAACCATGCTGATTTACGTCTTTGATGAGAATACCAATCGTATGCGCATTATCACCCCAGTTGCTAAAAAAGAGGATTTAGGACAAGATGAACTGCTGAATGCCTTGGTAGCCAACTTTCATTCTGCATTAGATGTAAAATATGCCTTGAGCGATGAGCTCATCTGGTCGGTTTTTATTCACCCATTAAGAGAGCCATCTGACCACCAAGTACTGTATGCGATTGACCAAGTATATTCAGCTGCAGTTACCCTCGGTACAAGCTATTCAAGCACAAACCTTGTATTTCCCGGGAATACGAAGAAGAAAGAAAATCAAAAGAAGACCTTTCGAAAAACAAAAATCTAAAAACTATACTCAGGTACTCTTCCTTTTACACCCTCGAAAAAGGCTTTATATGTGTTAAAATCTGCCTCTTTATCATCTGTTGGCCAAAGTGGCTGAGAGACTTTGACCTCTTTTTTACCAAAGTCAAAAGCAATTAAAACGATTGGCACTTCTGCCTTTTTTGCGATATAGTAAAATCCGCTTTTTAGGGTAGTTACTTTTTTTCTAGTGCCTTCGGGCGCTAATGTCAATCGAAACGTTTCTCTTGTCTTAAAAACTTCCGCTGTGGCGGTTACGGTATCGCTGTTCTTAGATCTATCGACGGGCGCACCTCCCATCCATCTAAAATACCATCCAAATGGTGGTTTAAAAAGACTTTTTTTTCCTACAAAATTGATTTTTACATTCCATACATTACGAAGGATAATTCCTAAAGGAAAATCCCACCAGCTGGTATGCGGTATAACGGCAACGACGCACTTTTTGACATGAGCGGGAAACTCCCCATTCATGGACCATTTCATCACATTAAAATAAATAAACTTGGCAAATTTATGCATGAATAAGAATTCAGAATGAAAAAGCACAAAAAGTACCTATCAGGTCGATTTAAAACTAAATTTTTTGGTAAATGGATTTGAGTTTTTCCGGCGTAATTATGGTGTCCCAATTTTTACCAAGGGCATTTTCCCATAGCGGTGTCATACCCAATGCCACGATTATCATAGTATCGAACTCAGAATCGCTCAAAGAGGCCGTTATTCCGGTAGGAAGTGCTATCCCCTGTCGGTCGACCATTTGTTTAAATACCGCAACCCCCTCAGGGTAAAATTCCGCAAGATGTTGAAATACCAAACAATTACCGATACCGTGCCGTACTCCCAATAAATAGGATAAACCATAGCTCATTGCATGTGCTACTCCTACTTGGGAATATGCGATACTCATGCCGCCGTGCCAAGAGGCCATCATTAGCTTTTCACGAGATTCCGCCTCATTTAAGTCTCCCAGATAAACTTCTTTGCAAAGTTCTAAGGCTTTTTCACCATAGCTTTGACTAAAAGCATTTAAGAACGTACCTTTTAAAGATTCTATACAATGAATGTAGCAGTCCATTCCCGTATAAAACCACTGCTCCTTAGGCACACCTTGTGCCAACTCGGGGTCTAGTATTACTTGATTGAAAATGGTAAAATCAGAATTGATTCCAAGTTTTTTATCCGGTCCCAGAAGCACTGTAGTTCTTGATACCTCAGCTCCTGTTCCACTAATTGTTGGTATACCAACATGATAAACCGCCGGTTTATCGACCAAATCCCAACCTTGATAACCAGTTGCACTACCTTTATTATTCAACATAATCGCAACGGCCTTTGCCAAATCTAATAAGGTACCACCGCCAATACCTATAATTCCTGACGGAAGCTCCTCAAAATCGTTTGCAATTTTATGCACCAAAGCATCTACCTGAACAGTTTTTGGTTCTTCATCTGCAGAAATAAATACCACTTGATCATTAAAAATCAATGGTATACGCGCAACCAATTCGGTACCTTCAAAAACATCATCTACAAGAAAAATACATGGTGACTCAGAACTTTTTCGCTGGGGCAGAAGAATATCTCCCAACTGTTCAAAACTTCCCTTACCATAGACCACTCTAGGTACCATGGGGAAGTTTCGATGTTGTGCTTTGGGTCGAGCACTTAAAGTGTTACGTTCTTTCTGTTTGCTATTCTTCATAAAAGCTTTTACAGGTGTGCGATTAGTTCTTCTAACTTATTTATTGTTAGGTAATTATAATTATTTTCTTCAACTGATACTTCTTCATGCTGCCATGTAGTATGAAACGGTACATGAACAGCTTTCACGCCAATATTCAACAAAGGTAATACATCTGACTTCAACGAATTTCCAATCATTAAAAACTCTTTGACATCAATCTCTAAATGTTTTAGTAATTGTTGGTAATTCTTTTCCTTTTTATCGCTCAATACTTCAACATGCTGAAAATAAGCCGAAAGGCCAGAACGCTCTAGTTTTCGTTCTTGATCTAATAAATCTCCCTTGGTCAAAACCAAGAGTCTATACTTCTGTTTTAAATTATGCAATACCTCCTCTACTCCGTCCAAAATCTCTACAGGATGTAAAATCATCTCTTTTCCTAGATTCAAAATCTTGTTCACGGTTGCTTGCGATACTTCATTATTTGAAAGTTCCAGAGCAGCTTCGATCATTGACAGCATAAAACCTTTAATACCGTACCCGTACAATTCAAGATTCTTGATCTCTTTCTTGTACAATTCTTGATGTATCCTGTTTTTGGTCTCATACCCTTCTAAAAGCGCTGCGAATTTCTCCTCGGCATCTCTAAAATAGGTTTCATTTACCCAAAGGGTATCATCAGCATCGAAACCAATAGTGGTAATAGCACTGAAATCTACTTCCATAACAGTTTGGCCTTTTCTAGATCTTCTGGAGTATCTATCTCAATACCCGATACATCTGTCTCTACCATTTTAATTTTTTTACCGTATTCCAAATATCGAATAGCCTCGATTTTTTCTGCGGATTCCAATGCCAACATTGGTAATCGTTGAAAATCCATCAAAGCTCGTTTTCGAAAAGCGTATATTCCTTTATGCTTGTAATACACCGCTTGTTTTTCCGTATCTCTAGGAAAGGGAATGGGAGATCTTGAGAAATACAGGGCGAAATTTCGGTTATCTACTATAACTTTTACCGTATTGGGATTCTTGATTTCATCCAAATCATCGATTTTCACCATCAATGAAGCCAAATCGATTTCCTTTGCAGTATCCGTTTTAAACACTTCTAAAACACGCCTCAAGCTTTCTTTTTCGGTAAAAGGTTCATCACCTTGAACGTTTACAATAATATCGACATTCATATCGGCAACAGCTTCCGCTATGCGGTCGCTACCACAATCGTGTTCTTTTATGCTTATTATGGCTTTACCGCCAACCGAAGTAATCGCTTCAAAAATAACTTTGCTATCGGTTACGACATAAACGGCATCGAAGAGTTCGGTTTGCACAGCTGCCTCATAGGTTCTCAAAATTACGGGCTTACCCCCTAAATCTTGCATCAACTTGGCAGGAAAACGACTGGCCGCGTAACGAGCGGGAATCATTGCGATAGTTTTCACATGTTTACGATTTAATTTGGCGATTTTTTTCGCGGTCTTAATTTTCTGTAAAACCAAAACACCATACTCAAGATAATTATAACAAATATGGCGGCTACAATAGGGAAAAATAACGACGCTGCCGTAACCACCGCAGCGGTTCCCGTTTCTACAGTTGAAACTACTGGGCTCGCTAGTCCTCCTGTAGTGGCATTTGACACCAATCTGCCAGAAGCACCAGCACTTTTTATTGCGGTTGCCGTACCACCGCCAGCGATTATAGCCAACGACCATGTGAATACCGGATCTAGATTAGCAACAGTCGAAACCATAACGGCGGTGCCTGCAATGGCAGCCAATGGAACAGATACGGTATCTAAAAGATTATCTACAAAAGGAATAAAATAAGCGAATATTTCCACTAGCATTGCGACACCTAAAGTAACTACTGCAGGCAAACTACCAATCCATTCCCAACTTTCGTTTAAATTGAAATCACCAAAATATGCAGCAAGACTTAAAGCGAATAGCGGAAGAAACACTCTAAAACCGACGGAGGCCGCCAGGCCCACGCCCAAAAAAATGCTAATAATGGTTTCGGAAGTCATATAGATTCTAATTCTGCAGCGCAATAATTGCCCACAATCCTTTCCTAAAACGAATTTACACTAATCCCCATCAACAAAAAAATCGTTCTTAAAGCCAATAAGGTAAAGATTGTTTTTAGCCCTTGTAACAGCAGTGTAGAGCCATCGCAGGTACTCTTTATCTACTCCGTTTGGCATATAAGGCTGTTCTACGAATACCGTATTCCATTGCCCTCCTTGCGATTTGTGACACGTTATGGCGTAGGAGAATTTTACCTGTAGGGCATTAAAGAATTTATTCCCTTTAACCGACATAAACTTCTTGTATTTAGATTTAACATCGTCATAGTCTTTCATTACCTCTTGGTAAAGCCGGTTCGAATCCTCATAAGGTAATGATGGTGCCTCTGCTTTTATAGTATCTAATAGTAATACCGTTTCAAAAGGTTTTTGGTTGGGATAATCTACCATTTTCACTTTTACCTCGGCAAACTTGAAGGTGTAAAGTTCTTTAATCGAAAAAATTTCGAGCACTTCAATAATATCCCCGTTTGCGATAAAACCTGCCTCGGTATTGGGCTCTAACCAAAAGTAATTGTTCTTTACGACCATCATGTAATCGCCTACCGAGAGTTCGTTCTCCAAATACAGAATACGATTTCTAATATTCTCATTGTAGAGATTGGCTCTTTTATTCGACCGAACTATGAACGCGGTTTCTTCCTTTCCGTTTTCATCGTAAGAGGTTTCTATGGCTTCGAGAATTTCGTGACCGTCTATTAACCGAACGATATCTGTATAGGGCGCAACATTAAATTGAAAGCGGTCAAAAAATTCTGATTGTAGCTGCTCCCTTAGGTTAGTGGCATTCATCAAAATTCCAGAGTCTTCGGCTTGCCGCACCACTTCGTCAAGCTCCATTTTAGTAACTTCTTTGTTATAATTGAGCGCGATTTTATCACCATCCAGAGCTGGACTTAAATCGAGATGAACCGGCGGTAATTGCGCGGTGTCGCCTATTAAAATCAATTTACAATTATGGCCAGAGTACACGAACATTAAAAGATCGTCGAGCAATGAACCGTTATCGATTAACTTAGAATTGCTAGGCGTATCGGGAATCATCGAAGCCTCATCCACTATAAAAATAGTATCGCGGTGTTTATTGGGTGCTAAGACAAACCGAACTCCTCCGCCACTCTGTTTTTTAGGGAAATATATTTTTCTGTGGATGGTAAACGACTTTGTTTTGGAATAATTGGACATCACTTTGGCAGCCCGGCCCGTAGGCGCCATTAATACAGATTTTAATTTTGTATGCCATAAATTGGTGACCAAAGTGCCCACAATAGTAGTTTTACCCGTACCAGCAAATCCTTTTAACAGAAAAACGGAGTCTTTTTCTTTAGACAACAAAAAATTGGACAACTGCTGCAAGGCAATGCCCTGTTTTAGAGTTGTCTCGTGAGGGAATTTCTCAATGAGTATCTTGTAAAATGATGCTTCGGTAACTATTGCCATAGTTCTTCAAAGATAGAGAGGATTTTAACTTGGAAAAATATGCATCCAAAAAGATAAATCTTTTAATCAAAAAAAATACCTTTAACACTTTTAATAAGCAAGCTGGGTCGCTAAATTTTGACAACAATAAACTAGTGTTCTTTTCATGGTAAGAACAATGCAGAAAAATTAGGCGGTTTCAAAAAAAATTGTAGATTTGTTTTAAACCAATCACTAAAATTTATTCAAAGATGATTACACTTATTTTACTAATTGTTGGGGCTTGTTTATTGACTGTTGGTATCGTTTGGGTTATTGATAAGTATATTTCGAAAAAACTAAAACCGGTTATCTTCATTTTGTTTGGCTTAATTTCTATATTTCTAGGATTTAAAATTTACCAATCTATTACCGGACCAATCGAATTTAACAAAGTAAAAAAAGAACGCTTCTCCAAAGTAATTGCCAAATTGAAAGATATTCGAGACGTACAAGAGGCCTACAAAAGGGTTAATAAAAAATATACCGGAGATTTTACCAAACTTATCAATTTCGTTGATACCGGTAAATATGTGATTACACAGCAACGTGATTCTTCTTTTATGTACTTTGATGAAGTCTACAAAATTGATCAGTTGAAAGAAGTAAAGACTATCGACACATTACGATTTGTGTCTGTTAAAGATTCTCTTTTTAAATCAGACACACGCTACAAAAACCTAGCAGACGTACCCGGCGCAGCCAATGGCGAGAAAATTCAAATGAAAGCTGACATAATTGAAAAAGCAGGCTATAAAGCACCTGTGTTCAAAGCCTGGGTCAAGAAAGATGTATTATTGTACGATCAGCAAACATCGCTTAGACAAAAAGAAAATTCAGAAAAGAGCGTTGAGCAGGTAAATGGTAATGAAATTAGCGTTGGTTCTTTAGACGAAGTTAGTACCAGCGGTAACTGGCCTGTAGTTTATGACAGCAAAAGCGATCAATAAAATAGCGGAAAACGCCGCAAATAATTTTTACAAGCTGTCCATTCAAATTAGTTTGAATGGACTTTCTTTTTGCCAGCTCGATACGGTAACTAATACTGTAACTGCTTCTGACGGAGTTATTTTTCATAAAGAACTCACCCCCTTTCAAACACTGGCAGAGCTTAAAAAACTGCTAGAACATAACAGAGTACAACAAAACACGTATTATGAGGTTGTCGTCGTACATCGCAATAATTTGTTCAGTTTAGTTCCAGAACCATTATTCAGCGAAGACGATTTGGCAAACTACCTAAAGTTCAACGCCAAAATTTTAGCGAACGATCATATCGCTTACGACGAAATCGAAGAACACGGTTTCGTTAATGTGTATGTACCATTTGTAAACATCAACAATTATATTTATGAACTCTTCGGAGAGTTCGTTTATAAGCATCATGGTACTGTAGTGCTACAATCGCTATTAAACGAAAAAAATACGGCCAAGAATCCAATATGCTATGTTCATATATCAGAGCAGCAATTAGATATTACTGTTATTTCCAATAAAAAACTGTTATTATTCAATAATTTTGATTTTACAACCAAAGAAGATTTCCTTTACTATCTATTGTTTACCATAGAGCAATTAAAACTAGACCCCGAAACTATACAACTTAGACTTTTTGGAGAGGTAGAAGAAGAAGACCACTTGTATAATCTTTGCTACAACTACGTTAAGAACGTCTCTATTTTTCAACCCTCTTTTAACGCTGAACTAATGATGGCCGCAGATTCAGAAAGTATTGATTTTACGGTTCTTAATGCCCTCTAATGCGAATTATTTCTGGAGAACATAAAGGTAGACGTATAACTGCGCCAAAGAAGCTTCCCGTTCGCCCTACTAAAGACATGGCGAAAGAAGCCCTGTTTAATATTCTAAACAATCGTTTTTATTTTAATGAGCTAGACGTATTGGACCTTTTTGCGGGTACCGGAAATATCAGCTACGAGTTCGCATCAAGAGGAGCTATTTCAATTATTGCCGTTGACGGCAACGCGGGTTGCATTTCTTTTATCGCCAAGACCGCCGAACTACTAGAAATGAACATATCGCCTATTAAAAGTGATGCCTTCTCGTACTTATCTAAGGTAACTACCAAGTGGGACATAATTTTTGCAGACCCACCTTATGACATTCCTTTAGAAGAATTCGAAGCCATACCAAAACACATTTTTGAAAAAAAACTTTTGAATGATGACGGTATTTTGATTATCGAGCATTCAGACAAAACCGACCTATCCGTGCTATCAAACCATTCAAATAGCAGAAAATATGGCGGTAGTGTTTTTAGTTTCTTTGAATACAAATCTGAAGTTTAGCTTGGTATACCAGGGTTCATTATGAATAGTACTTCTGACAAGCATATCGCCATAGCACAGGACCAACCTATTCGATTGCAGGAGTATGGCGTGGGAATTTTTAAAATAATTACAAGTAAATCTGCCTTAAAAAAAGTACTGAAGAAAAATTTAATTTATGTAAATGACCAAGTTGCAACCACTGCAACCATGATTTACGGAGGGGAAATTATCACATTATACCGCCCTATCGAGAATCAGAATAATAGAGCGTTCATATTGCCACTTGAAGTCATTTTTGAAGATGACTACCTTGCTATCATTCATAAACCTGCTGGAATTCTTATCAGCGGAAATACCTTTAAAACCATCAGTAGCGCCCTTGTGCAAAACCTCGCTAAAAGCACTCAAGAAGATGCAACAGCGCCAAAGTCAATTCATCGATTGGATTTTCCTACCACCGGCACATTGCTTGTCGGTAAAACCAGCACTAGTATTTCTGCTTTAAGCGCTCTTTTTGAAACTAAAAAAATAAGTAAAACCTACTTTGCCGTGACAATTGGTAAGATGGGGAAAGGCAAAGACATTTCGCTACCTGTCGATGGCAAATCTGCCATATCTACCGTTGAGATAATTAGTACAATTGCTTCTGAAAGATTCGGGCTTTTGAATTTGGTGAGACTAACACCAAAAACAGGCAGAAGGCATCAGCTACGTAAACATTTGTCAGCTTTAGGAAATCCTATTTTAGGGGATGTCGATTATGGCATCGAGGGACTTATTTTAAAAGGAAAAGGACTATATCTACATGCATTTTCCTTAGAGTTTATTCATCCGAACACCAAAAAAAAGATATATGTTGAGAAAAACCTCCCTAAGAAATTTATAAAATTATTCGGTATAAAGTTTTAGTGAGATCGAACTACTATAAATTTTGCTAAAAAAATCGTTAATGAAGAAGTATTCCTCCCGTTTTTCCATTGATTCAAAATTTAAAGTAGGCTACGGCAGATTCCTGCATTAGCCGGAATGACAAAAAATTTTTTATTTAAAAAGCAGGCCATAAGCCGGATTCTGTACACTCCGACGCTAGTTCGAAGCTCCCTATCATTTATCTAGGTCTTTAGTTACCCAAAGACTCTAACCGCCTACCCTTCGGCTCGGGCGTGCAGCCCTCAAACACCGGTTTACATGACGTTTCACCGTATAGAGTTTACCTGATTTCACTACAGCCGAACTGTACTTGCTTTCTGTTGCACTAGTCCGTCCCGAATTAACTTCGGGAGACGGGTGTTACCCGCTATACTGCACTATGGTGTCCGGACTTTCCTCCTTGCCCTGAACTTGATTCAGGGTCTAGCTAACTTTTCTCAAAATTACCTAGATACCGAAACAAGTTCGGCGCACGACGATAAGGTGACCTGCTGCTGGCAAAGTTAGCCCAATTGTTGATAAAAAAGGGTTTAATCAATGTAAAATGAAAAGCTTAAACCATAGCTATTTCTATATTTGTAAATACTGCATTTATTATTGTGGTAATTTGATTTAAAATTTATTTTCATTGGAACCATTTATCGTATCGGCGCGTAAATATAGGCCTCAGACATTCAAAGATGTTGTGGGGCAACAAGCCATTACAAATACGCTAACCAATGCCATTGAAAATAACCACTTAGCTCAGGCATTATTGTTTTGCGGGCCACGGGGTGTGGGTAAAACTACTTGTGCCCGCATCTTGGCAAAGCGAATAAATGATGATGGCACTCATGATCCTAATGAAGATTTTGCCTTCAATATTTTTGAACTTGATGCAGCTTCGAATAATTCGGTCGACGATATACGTAGTCTAATTGACCAAGTTCGAATTCCCCCACAAACCGGAAAATATAAAGTGTACATTATTGACGAGGTACACATGCTTTCGCAGTCGGCGTTCAATGCCTTTTTAAAGACCTTGGAAGAACCGCCAAAACATGCCATTTTTATTTTGGCCACAACCGAAAAGCACAAAATTATACCAACAATATTAAGTCGTTGTCAAATATTTGATTTTAAGAGAATTACAGTAAAAGATGCCGCTGGTTATTTGAAATACATTGCAGAAAGCCAAGGGGTCGATGCCGAAGACGACGCCTTGCACATTATAGCCCAAAAGGCAGATGGTGCAATGCGAGACGCACTTTCTATTTTTGACAGGGTAGTTAGCTTTTCCGGAAAGCAACTTACTAGGAAAGCGGTAACGGAAAACCTCAACGTACTAGACTATGACACCTACTTCTCGGCCACCGACTTAATTTTATCACACAATATTCCAGAGCTTTTACTTTTACTAAACCGAACCCTTGCACTTGGTTTTGACGGCCACCATTTTATTAGCGGACTAGCTTCTCATTTTAGAGATTTAATGGTTTGCAAACACCAAGGTACTATTGAATTATTAGAAGTTGGTGATACCGCAAAGCAGCATTATTTGGAACAGTCGAAAAAAACCGACGGTTCATTTTTGCTGAAAGCATTGAAACTGGCGAATGACTGCGACTTAAAATACAAAACGAGCAAAAATCAACGTCTTTTAGTTGAACTCACCTTAATGCAATTAGCATCCATCGATTTCGATGGAGAAAAAAAAAATCCTGAATCGATAGCTTTAGCCACTAAAACAGATGGGCTTATAGCTCCTGCCTCTTTTTATATCGATTCCACCGTTCAAAAGGAAGAAATCAAAATCGCTCCGAAAATTCCAGAAGATAAAATTTCGGCCGCCGAAGATGTCGCTCATGTAGTGCCAATAGCAAAATCTACAGCGCTTAGTAAAGATGAAGCACCTTTGGTTGTTGACCTATTGGTAGCGGAACCCCCGTTAGAACCAATCGCCAAAACCAAGGTTGAAACTGAACCGAACAGAGCTAAAAAAATTCAATTGGACATTGCTTCAAAACGCGTTTCAGCCTTGTCTATCTCAAGTTTAAAAGCTAAAAAGAAACATGCTGAAGAAAGACGAGAAGATGTAATCGACCCTAATAGTCTTCCCAAGGATGAATTTACTGAAGAAAAACTACTTACCCATTGGAACGAATTTGTAAAGCAGATAGATAGTGACGGGCAGAAGATTCTTGCATCAAACTTAGCAACCGATACCCCAAAACTTAGAGAAAACCATGTTATTTGGATTGAACTGCCAAACGGCACCATGAAAAAAGAAGTCGAACGGGAGCAGTTTGAGTTAATGGAATACCTACAGTCGAAATTGAACAACCATTTTATTCGGTTGAATATTACCGTTAACGAGGAAACTGCTAAAAAATTCGCTTTTACCCCTGAGGAAAAATATGAGAAATTAAGGGAAAAGAATCCTGTAATAGATTTACTGAGAAAAGAATTCGATTTAGATTTTTGATTGTTTCGAAAAACGCTTGTAGATAGCAAAGAAAAGGAATACAATTCCTAGAATAAACAGCCCTCCCGATTCTCTGCCTTCTTCGATATTTTTAATATCTCCTTTCCCAATTTCAAAACCTTGAAACTGCTCAGGGAAAAAATATACGCCTCCGGCAATAGCGGCAAGACTAGCGATTAACAGTATAGTAAAGGGGAATTTATTAAAGACAAAACCAAAACTCAACAAGGCCGAAATAGTATAAATCACAATCCACATCATCGGATCAGGGTCGTTATATTGTAAAACTGCCGATACGATACAAAGAACGCCATACACTAACGCAAATATCTTAACACCTAGTTTCATACCCTAAAGATAATCGCTTATTTTGATTGCTATGGTAAATCCCACTACATTTGAAAATAAAAACAGAAGAAACATGCTGGGTTTAAAATTACCTACCGACCCTAGATGGGTCAATATCGTTGAAAAAAACATCGACGAAATCCTCAGTGATCATGCCTATTGCGAGCAAAAAGCAGCTAGCACGGCTATTTCGTTAATTGTAAGTTTTCCGGAATATACCGAGTTGGTTGAAGAAATGATAGCTCTTTCTCGTGAAGAAATGGGTCATTTTAAAATGGTTCACGACCGAATTTTAGCTAGGGGGAATTCGCTTGGTAGAGATCGTAAAGACGAATATGTTCTTCAGTTGGTAAAATTCTTTCCAAAAGGTGGCAGTCGCACAACCCAACTAGTGCATCGCCTCCTATATGCGGCTTTGATAGAGGCTAGAAGTTGCGAACGTTTTCGATTACTTTCAGAACAGTTAACCGATAGCGATTTGGCCGAATTCTATCGCAAATTAATGATTAGCGAAGCTGGTCATTATACGATGTTCTTGCAGTTCGCGCGCCAATATGGCAACCGCGAAGAAGTAGATGTAAAATGGCAACAGCTTTTGGGTTTTGAAGCAGGCATCATGAAAAACCTAAGTAAAGGGGAGAGTATTCACGGGTAATAGCAGTTCTAACTAGGTAGCGGCGGTGGGTAGGTTACATCAAACCCGATTTTGATTTTGATTTTGAGATAATTCTAAGAATAAAACTTCTTTTCAACTGGCAACTGCAACTGCCAACTATCCTTCAGCTAGCTTTTTCAAATAGTAGTCGTACATCGCAAACTGTGAGCGTAAGGCAGGCTTGTTATTTTTACGATAGGCATTATCTTGTTCTTCATTAAAAACGCGGGCCTTCACATTATCGTTCCACGACATCTCAAAAGTATCAAGCAATTCTTCTTTAACATCGGGGTCATAAATAGGACAACCAACTTCTACTCTATTCTCTAAGTTTCTGGTCATAAAATCAGCAGAAGAAATAAATACACGTTCATCACCGCCATTACAGAAAATAAAAATACGAGGGTGTTCAAGAAACTTGTCTACAATACTAATAGCCTCAATATTCTCACTCATACCCTTAACCCCAGGAATCAAACAACAAATACCCCTGATAATCAATTGTATCTTTACCCCTGCGCCACTTGCCTTGTACAAACGATCAATCATTTTATAGGAAGTGAAGCTATTCATCTTAATTTTGATATACGCCTCTTTACCCGCCCTCGCATTCTCGATTTCTGTATCAATAAGTTTTTTGAAAAAATTCTTAGTGTAATGCGGTGAAACCACTAAATGCTTGTACTTATTTATTTTGTAGGTGGTCTCAAAAAAGTCAAAGACCTTGTTCAGTTCTTTGAGAATAGGTTCATGCGCAGTAAACAAAGTATAGTCAGTGTATATTTTAGCCGTTGATTCATTAAAATTTCCGGTACTTATGAATCCGTATCGCTTTATAGCATCATCTTCCTCTCGTTCAATAAGACATATTTTACTGTGAACCTTTAGCCCGGGAACGCCAAAAATAAGCTTTACCCCTTCTGCCTGTAATTCCTCTGCATATCTAATGTTGGCTTGCTCATCAAAACGAGCACGTAATTCTATTTGCAGGGTAACTTGTTTACCATTTTTTACGGCATTGGCCAAACAAGCAGCTACTTGAGAATCGCTTGCCAAACGATAAACGGTAATTTTTATCCGCTTTACTTTTGGGTCCATCGCAGCTTCCCTAAGAAATTTAATCATATAGGAAAACGTATGATACGGGGTATACTGCAAGTAATCTTTGGTTGCGATTTTTTCTAGAATACTCCCTTCTAAACTTAAATCTTGTACTGGGAGCGGCTTAATTTTGTCATACATTAAATCGCTACGTCCTAAACTTGGAAATCCCATGTAATCGCGCCTATTATGGTAACGCCCGCCAGGAATAACGCTATCAGTATCCTCTATTTTCATCTTGTCCATCAAGAACTTCAGGGTGTCTTTTTCGATGTTCTTGTCGTAAACGAAGCGTACAGGATCATTGATTTTTCGGTGTTCGACACTAGAAGAAATTTTTTCGATAAAACTCTTACTTAAGTCATTATCGATATCAAGTTCAGCATCTCTGGTAATCTTGATCATGTTGGCAGCTATACTACTATAATCGAACATCGTGAAAATACTATCCAAGCAATATCGAATTACATCATCAAGCATGATTATATAATCTTTTTCACCCTCTTTAGGCAACACTACAAAACGGTCGACACCTTTGGGAATCTCTATTAACGCGTAGCGCTTTTCTTTATCTTCATCGGTCTGTTTGGTACGATCATCACTCTTTAAAATCATTTTTACCGCTAAATATGCAGCGGTGTCCTTAAGCATAGGAAACTCCGCAAGATCATTAAGAATAATGGTCATAAGTTGCGAACTCACATTTTGAACAAAATAGTTCTTTGCAAACTTCTTTTGTTCGTTACTCAGTTCAGTTTCTTTGAGAATGTATATGTTTTGGTTTTCAAGCTCTTTTTGAACTTTTTTCAAAATCTCTACACTTTTAGCCTGTTGTGAAATACAGATTTCTGTTATTTCTGCCAATAAAACTTTTGCTGTTTCACCTCCAAGCGCACTTTTTCCCTTCTTACCAGCATCTACTATCCTTTTTACGGTTGCATAACGCACCTTAAAGAATTCATCTAGGTTATTAGAGAAAATACCCAAAAATCTTAGGCGTTCAATTAAGGGCACATTCACATCCGCACATTCCTGAAGCACACGCTCATTAAAACGTAACCAACTGATTTCTCGATTTATATATTGATTTTTATTTTTAACCATTTATCTAAATTGCTTTGCAAATAATGTTCTTATTGTTGTTCCCTTATCTATGTCGGACCAGCGTTCGATACCGAATTGCATTTGTACCAACCCAGTGGTAGGAACGTTTTCAATATAGGTATTTCCCAAAGAATTGGCAATATGTGTAAAGGCATGATTATGCCCGAAAATCATAACTGTTTCTAAATCATTATCAAGTTCTTTTATAAATTGAAGCACCGAATCTCCCGAGAAATCATAAAGCGAATTGCTCAATTGAAATTGTTCTAAAGAAAAATCCATTTTTCGTAAAAAAATAGTTGCGGAATGAAGCGCTCTGTTTGCCGGACTGGAATAGATAAAATCAACGGTAACATCCTCAAGAGCCCACTTTTCAGAAATCAATAGCCCGTCATTAATACCTCTAGGCAGTAAAGGACGGTCACGGTCGCTAACATTATATTGCCAAGAAGATTTACCGTGTCGGACTAGAATTAAGGTCTTCATAACTAGGTTTTAATACATTTAGCAATCAGTTAATCGGTATACTGGCAAGAATCAGACAAAACCAGGTTTATGGAGCAAGCCTCTCAATTTTCCAATCGCCACTTTTCAACGTATATCGAATTCTATCGTGCAGCCTATTGGGCCTACCCTGCCAAAATTCAATGGATATTGGTTTTACTATGTATCCACCCCAAAAATCGGGTCGTTTTATAGGTTTGTCTTTGTAATCATGCTCTAATTTCGTTAGCTTTTCTTCCAACACATTACGAGAAGCTATTACACTACTTTGGTTCGATACTATTGCACCAAGCCTACTGCCCTTTGGGCGTGACTCAAAATAGTCATCGGAAACCTTTTCAAGAACTTTTTCGGCCTTTCCTTTGATAATAATCTGTCTTTCCAAATAAGGCCAGAAAAAGGACATACTTACGTTTGGGTTCGCCGCAATAGCAGCACCTTTTTCACTATTATAATTGGTGTAAAATATAAAACCTTCTTCTGTGTATTTTTTCAAAAGCACAACCCGGTTTTTAGGAAAGCCATCAAGACCAATCGTACTGATAGTCATTGCATTGGGTTCATCTATAGCTTCTGAGGCTTCAACTTCATGAAACCATTTTTGAAAAAGTTCCATGGGATTGTCAGAAACTGAATCTTCCATCAGGGCGCTCCTCTCATACGATTTTCGATAATCTCCTAAGTCTTTCTGCATGATTATTATTCTTGTATCAAGTTAGGAAAAGTTCCGGAAAAGTATAGAATTTTAAGAACAGTTTTTAATTTTATTACCACTCAAAAACTTTTCCGTCATCCGCAAGTTCAACGGTATCGAAAATAGTAGAAGCTTCTTCTTTAAATAATTCTATGTTCTTATACCTAGTGGAATAATGCCCTAAAAGCAAGGTGCCTACATTGGCGGCCTTTGCAATTTTAGCAGCCTGTTTTGCCGTAGCGTGTTTCGTTTTTACCGCTAAGCTTTCCTCAGTATCTAAGAAGGTTGCTTCGTGGTAAAGCCAATCTACATCTCTAATTTGTTCTGCGAGGGAAGGTTTATAAGCGGTATCACTACAATAGGCGTAGCTTTTGGGGGCTTTAGGGTCAAAAGAGACCTCTTTATTGCGAATCACCGTGCCATTGGCCAAGGTAATATCCTTTCCCGTTTTTATAGTATTAAAATCTGCCTTGTCTACTTTCAACTCTATGGCAGATTCTATATCAACTTTACGTAAGCCTATTTTTTCCCTGAATAAAAAACCATTGGTATATACACGGTGGTCTAACGGTATTGTCGTAACAGAAACGGTAGCATCTTCATATATCAGCATAGGTTCTTTAGAAGTTAATTCATGAAATTTCAACCGATAATTGGTCCAAGAATCACCTAATTTGAGGAGTAATGTGATAGCCTCTTTAATTCCCTTGGGACCATAAATGTGCATTTCTTTATCCCTTCCTAATAGGCGAAATGTGGAAATTAATCCTGGCAGACCAAAAAAATGATCCCCATGCAAATGCGAAATAAAAATATGGTTGATTCGCGAGAATTTTATCTTCTGTTTGCGAAGTTGAACCTGAGTACCCTCACCGCAATCTATTAAAAAAATATTCCCATTTATCTCCAAAACTTGGGAGGTAGGGTTAGTCAAGGTTCGTGGAGTAGCCGCATAGCAGCCTAAAATATGTAATTTCATTTAGCTTATAGATTCTAAGGTAAGTGCACCTCATTAGATTCCCAAATCTCGCTCTATTTCTTCCATATAAATAATATCATGCGCTTCTTGCAAGGTCGGCACTAGGTCTATAGCATCAGGTGCATCATCATAACCTATTTTATCGGTTACTAAAATAAAGGACTTATTCCCATTCTTATGCTTTTCAGATAATGAAAGAAACTCGAGAACATTCCCGGAAGACAACTCATCGAACGAAAACAAATCAATGATTATGTTATCATTAGAGATTTTTTCATATCGCTTTTCAAGGTTTTCCAAGAAGTTAGCAATTGAAACATTTTCTTGGGAAACGATACTAGTTGTCCCTACTTTATCAAAAACCATAAGGTATTATTTAATTTTAGAGGCAAGCAAGTAAATGACCGCCATACGGATAGCCACCCCATTTTCAACCTGATTTAATATAATGGACTGTTTTGAATCGGCAACATCACTAGTAATTTCTACCCCACGGTTAATGGGTCCTGGGTGCATAATCACGATTTCCTTGTCAAGGTCATCTAGCAATTTTTTATTTACCCCGAATTGCTGAGTATATTCCCTAGTTGTTGGAAAATAACTAATATCTAATCGTTCGTTTTGAATTCGGAGCATGTTGGCTACATCGCACCAATTCAATGCTTTTTTGAGGTTGGTTTCAATTTCTACCCCCAGCGATTCGATATACTTTGGCAATAAGGTTTTAGGACCACAAACTTTTACTTTCGCCCCTTGTAGCTTTAGAGCGAAAATATTCGATAATGCTACTCGCGAATGCAATATATCACCAACAATAACCACATTTTTACCCGCTACATCGCCCAATTTTTCTCGTATTGAATATGAATCGAGCAAGGCCTGGGTAGGATGTTCATGTGCGCCGTCGCCAGCATTTATGATTGAAGCCTCTACGTGCTTTGAGAGAAAAATACCTGCTCCCGGGCTTTGGTGTCGCATTACCACCATATCAACCTTCATTGAGAGGATATTGTTCACAGTATCTATAAGTGTTTCCCCTTTTTTTACCGAAGATTGCGAGGCCGAAAAATTAACAATATCTGCTGACAATCGCTTTTCGGCCAGTTCAAAAGATAGCCTGGTGCGTGTACTGTTTTCAAAAAAAATATTAGCGATGGTAATATCCCTTAAAGAAGGTACCTTTTTAATCGACCTATTGATAACCTCCTTAAAATGATCGGCAGTTTCAAAAATGAGCTGAATATCCTTTTCATTCAGATATTTTATTCCTAGTAAGTGCTTTACACTCAGTTCGCTCATTGATTGTGAATTATTGATTATAAAATTAATCCTAGTGATTGATTCATCTGTCAATTAAATAGATAATATCTTTTCCGTCGTTTTCCTCCCACATCACCTTTACTTTTTCATCGTTGATGGCGTCCACTTGTCTTCCCCTATAATTTGGCTGAATGGGTAAGTGTCTACTAAATCGCCTATCGATTAGGGTCAGCAGCTCTACTTCCTTTGGTCTCCCAAAAGATTGAATAGCAGTTAAGGCAGCATTGATACTTCTTCCCGTATAAAGCACATCATCGATCAGCACTACATTCTTATCCTCTATAATGAAATCGATTTTTGTTTGCGTGGCCTCTAAGGTCTTATCCCCTCTTCTAAAATCATCTCTATAAAAAGTTATATCCAAGAAGCCCACTTTGACTTCTTTGATACCATGTTCTTCTTTTAAAATTTTGTTCAATCGTTGTACAACAAAAGTACCTCGTGGCTGAATACCTATGAGTACAGTGTTCTTAAAATCGAGATGGTTTTCTAGAAGTTGGCAAGCCAAACGGTGAAGTATGATGTTGATTTCTTTGGAAGAAAGTAATACTTTTTGCCCCATGGGTTTTGACATCAATACTTTTATTGGTACAAAAATAGACAAAAGACCGCTTTACCGCAAGATATAGGACTCAAGACTTTTGATCCCTCCAAGCTACTAGCTTCTTAAAAAACAAAAGCCTCGACCGAATGGTCGAGGCTTAATACTATAATAGAAATGAAGGCTTACTTTTTCTTAGCGCCTGCTTCCATTTTATCTTTCAACGCTTGCAATGCTTCGTTGGCATCACCTAAAGTAGGTTTCGCCTCATCATTGGCCTTTGACTGTCGCTTGGCCGCAGAACGAACATTACGCTCTTCTTCTTCGCGGAAAATCGCTGTATGACTTGCTACAACACGTTTGAAGTCTTTGTTGAACTCGATAATCTTAAATTCGGCTTCTTCGCCTTTTCCAAGCTTCTTACCATCTTCTTTCTCCAGGTGACGTTGCGGAATAAATGCCGTAATGTCATCGTTAAAATCAATAGTAGCTCCTTTATCGACTATTTCTGTAATCGCACCTTTATGAACTGTTCCCAAAGCGAACTCCGCTTCATATTTGTCCCACGGGTTCTCAGTAGTCTGTTTGTGACCTAAGCTAAGCTTACGGCCTTCAACATCTAGTTCCAAAACCTCTATCTCTATTTTATCACCAACAGTAACAAACTCAGATGGGTGCTTTATTTTCTTAGTCCACGAAAGGTCAGAAATATAGATCAAACCATCGATACCTTCTTCTAACTCCACGAACACGCCGAAATTAGTGAAGTTTCTTACGATACCTTCATGTCTAGAGGCTACAGGGTACTTGGTCGTAATATCTGTCCAAGGGTCTGGAGTCAATTGCTTCACACCTAGAGACATTTTACGATCCTCACGATCCAATGTCAATACGACAGCTTCGATTTCGTCACCAACTTTCACGAAGTCCTGTGCCGAACGCAAGTGCGTAGACCAAGACATTTCAGAAACGTGTACCAAACCTTCGACGCCTTCAACAACCTCGATAAATGCACCGTAGTCTGCAATAACAACTACTTTACCTTTTACCTTATCTCCGATTTTGATTTCATCGCTTAGCGCTTCCCAAGGGTGCTTCTCTAATTGCTTCAATCCTAATTGGATTCTTGATTTGTTCTCATCAAAGTCAAGGATAACAACATTAAGTTTCTGATCCAAATCAACAACTTCGTTCGGATGGTTGATTCTACTCCAAGAAAGGTCGGTAATGTGCACCAATCCGTCAACACCACCCAAATCGATAAAGACACCATAAGAAGTAATGTTTTTAACAACACCTTCCAATACTTGTCCTTTTTCTAATTGACTGATGATTTCTTTTTTCTGTTCTTCAATATCAGCCTCGATCAACGCTTTATGCGATACAACAACATTCTTGAACTCATGGTTGATTTTCACCACCTTGAACTCCATTGATTTATTTACATATTGATCGTAATCACGAATAGGCTTCACATCTATTTGAGAACCTGGCAAGAATGCCTCGATTCCGAAAACATCTACGATCATACCACCTTTTGTTCTACACTTGACAAAACCACTAACAACCTCTTCGTTGTCATGTGCTTTATTTACGCGTTCCCAAGCCATAATAGTTCTCGCCTTTCTATGCGACAACACTAATTGGCCACTTTTATCTTCACGAATATCAATAAGAACCTCTACGTTATCACCAACCTTTAGGTCAGGGTTGTAGCGAAACTCATTTAAAGAGATAACACCTTCAGACTTGGCGTTAATATCAATAATCGCTTCACGTTCAGTCAAATAAACTACAGTACCCGTTACTACCTCTTCATCGGCAGTATCTACAAAATTCTCTGAAACAAGTTTTTCGAACTCCTCTAGTTTGGCGTCCTCGACTTTTTCAATACCTTGTTCGTACTTCTCCCAATTGAAATTATCTAAAAATTCTTTAGGGTCTTGAGCAGGAACTTGCTCTTTTTTTTCTACTACCTCCTCGGTAGTTTCTTGAACTGCCTCAACAGTTTCTGGAGTTGCCTGAGTAGTTTCTTCTACCCGAGCTTTTTTTTCTTCAGCCATTATAGCTTAAAATTTGTATTCTACGATTTTTCAAGAGTTAAACGATAGCCGTAGAAGCTGTTATTATTATAATTTTAATTCCTCTTTTCTCTTGCCAATATCGTTAAAAAGGGCTGCAAAAATACACTATTTCTTTCATTTAACCAATGATATGGAAATTAGGTTTTAAAAGAAACACAATTTAGTTGATTTGAGTTAGTAAATTCTTTTAGATTTCCTATATTACATCTTGAATTAATAACCGTTAATAAATAAATTACTTATGAGTGTTAAAGCAAAGTATCAAGGAGTTTTAAACCTTGGTGAGCAACTAGGAATCAAAGATGGCAACGTAACCGAAGAAGGTGGTGTACTTAAAATGAAAGGTGTAGCTAATACCCCATATGAGAAGGATCTTTTATGGGATAAAATTAAGCAGTTAGGTGGGGAGAATGCATCTGATATAAAAGCGAATATTACCGTTGCAGATAGTTCTGTATATCACAGACATACTGTAGCTAGTGGAGAATCGCTAAGCAAAATAGCTAAGCATTATTATGGAGATGCAATGAAATATCAACAAATTTTCGCTGCGAACACCAATATCTTGAAAAGTGCTGATGTTATTCATCCAGACCAAGTTTTGGTTATTCCAAATCCGTAATTAGTTAGACCTGCCTAACGGCAGGCAGGCGCTAAATTAAATAAAAATGCTGCTGCAATCAATTTGTCGCGGCATTTTTATTTTGCTTTTTCAATAACTCGTTTCGCATAGTTCTGAATACGTTCAAACTGCTCCTTGAGCCCCATATCGGTATTATCTAATTCTATTGCGTCCTGCGCTTTTTTTAATGGAGAGTGTTTTCTATTAGAATCGATATAATCGCGTTCCTGAACATTTTTTAAAACATCTTCGTAAGTAACAGCATCTCCCCTGTCTAGCAGTTCTTTATAACGCCGTGCGGCTCTCGCATCTGCGGATGCTGTCATAAAAATTTTCAATTCCGCATTAGGAAACACTACTGTACCAATATCCCTACCATCCATAACGACACCCTTATTTTCGCCCATACCTCGTTGCATCTCGACCAATTTATCCCTAACCTCGGCGATAACGGCAATTTTACTTACATAACGAGACACTTCTAACTGTCTAATTTCGTTTTCAACATTTTCACCGTTCAAGAACATCTCCGCAAAACCCAACTTTTCATTAAAATTAAATTCCAGATATATTTTGGGTAATGCTACAGTAAGTGAGGAGCTATTAATCTCAGAGTCATTAATAAAACCTTTTCGGAGTGCAAAAAGAGTTACAGCCCTGTACATAGCGCCCGTATCTACATATATATAACCCAATGACTTTGCCAACTGCTTTGCTAGCGTGCTCTTTCCTGTAGAAGAATATCCGTCGATTGCGATGGTAATTTTTCCCATGAGTTAAAAATAAAAAGAATTGTTACGGCGTACGCTTAATAAGACAGATAAATTCTGAGCTTTACTTTGATTTTGGTGCCGCAACCAATTTTTTGGGGCTTTTTACTTTTTGGTTCAAAATGGCCAAATCCACAACCTCTTGCATATCAGATACATAGTGAAAATTAAGTCCCTTGAGGTAGTCTTTTTTAATTTCAAGAATATCTCTTTCATTGTCTTTACACAAAATTATTTCCTTAATGCGAGCTCTTTTGGCCGCGAGTATTTTTTCTTTTATTCCTCCTACGGGCAGTACTTTTCCTCTGAGCGTAATTTCACCTGTCATGGCCAAACTCTTCTTCACTTTACGCTGAGTAAAAAGCGATACTAATGAAGTTAACATAGTAATACCTGCACTAGGGCCATCTTTAGGGGTAGCACCTTCAGGTACGTGAATATGTACGTTGTAATTATTGAAAATCTCAGCTTCTAAACCAAAACGTTCTGCGTTCGATTTAATATATTCCATAGCAATGGTGGCGGATTCTTTCATCACCTTGCCTAGATTACCAGTAATATTCAACTGCCCTTTACCTTTAGACAGTATTGATTCTATAAACAAAATATCGCCACCAACGCTGGTCCATGCCAAACCGGTAACCACACCTGCAACATCGTTATTCTCATATTTATCACGCTCCATTCTCGCGATTCCTAAAATTTTCTCGACATCATTAGAACTAACTTTTATGTCGTACTCTTCTTCAATCGCAATCGATTTGGCGGCATATCGCACCATTTTAGCAATTTGCTTTTCAAGGGTTCTAACACCAGACTCCCTTGTATACCCTTCAACGATTTTTTCTAATTGAGGTTTTCCGATTTTAAGATGTTTTGCTTCTAGGCCATGTTCTTTCAATTGCTTGGGCAACAAATGTCTTTTGGCAATTTCTACCTTTTCCTCTATGGTATAGCCTGTTACATTGATAATTTCCATTCTGTCGCGCAATGCAGGTTGAATAGTAGAGAGATTGTTTGCAGTAGCAATAAACATGACTTTTGAAAGGTCATAGCCCATCTCAAGGAAATTGTCATGAAACTCGCTGTTCTGCTCTGGATCCAAAACCTCAAGCATTGCGGAAGACGGATCTCCTTGATGACTGTTACTTAATTTATCGATTTCATCAAGTATGAAAACAGGATTGGAAGTACCTGCTTTTTTTAGACTTTGTACTATTCTACCAGGCATGGCACCGATATAGGTTTTCCGATGTCCACGTATTTCGGCCTCGTCGCGTAAGCCACCGAGAGACATACGAACATACTCCCGGCCTAAGGCTTCAGCTACAGATTTACCCAATGAAGTTTTACCGACACCAGGGGGGCCGTAAAGACATAATATGGGCGATTTCAAATCGTTCCGGAGCTTTAATACGGCCAAATATTCTATGATTCTTTTTTTTACATCCTCTAACCCATAATGATCCCTATCCAATATTTTTTGAGCTCGTTTTAAATCGAACTTATCTTTTGAAAATTCATTCCAGGGTAAATCCAAGAACAAATCCAAATAATTTCGTTGGATAGAATATTCCGCTACTTGCGGGTTCATACGCTGCATTTTAGAAAGCTCTTTGCCAAAATGTTCAGAAACTTTATCCTCCCATTTCTTTTTCTTCGCCCTAGCGCGCATTTCCTCAATTTCTTCATCGTATGAAACGCCACCGAGCTCTTCTTGAATAGTTTTCATTTGTTGATGAAGAAAATATTCACGCTGTTGCTGATCCATATCATTGCGAACCTTCGATTGAATATCATTTTTCAGCTCTAGCTGCTGCATTTCTACATTCATATACTTTAAGGTGGCCAAAGCACGTTCTTGCAAGTTCCCAATTTCTAAAAGTTTCTGTTTTTCAGCGACCTTTAAATTCAAGTTTGATGACACAAAATTGATTAAGAAAGAATTACTATGAATATTCTTGATTGCAAAAGAAGCCTCGCTCGGTATGTTGGGGTTGTTCTTTATTATTCGTAGCGATAAGTCTTTAATACTCTCTATAATCGCTAAAAACTCTTCGTCGTTCTCCGCAGGTCTTTCTTCAACCGTATTACGAACAGTTGCGGTCAGGTATGGTTTTCTTGTCAATACCTCGGCAACCTCGAAACGCTTTTTCCCTTGAATAATTACCGTGGTATTGCCATCGGGCATTTGTAAAACCCGTAAAATCTTTGCAACAGTACCCAGAGTGTTGATGTCTTCTGCATCGGGGTTTTCGACTCCCTCATCCTTTTGAGAAACCACACCGATAACTTTGGTTCCTTTATTGGCATCTTTAATAAGATTGATAGATTTATCCCTACCTGCCGTAATCGGTATAACAACTCCTGGGAACAAAACCGTGTTGCGTAAAGGAAGTATCGGTAAGGTTTCAGGCAGCTCTTCATTGTTCATCTGCTCTTCATCCTCGGCTGTGAGCAAAGGAATCAACTCGGCATCTTCATCAAAAGTATGCAAAGACATATTGTCAAAATTTGAAAATTTGGAATTTCCCATAGCTATATTTCGGTCATTCTGTCATTAAAAACAGAACTAGAAGTTATTGTAATTTGTTATTGCGATTAAAAAACAGCTTAAACATCGTTCACTACGAAGATTACGCTTGTATGACTATTCTTTAAAGACAATTCTTATGCCATACCTTCGTAGAAGCAAAAAACCCTCTCGAAGGCATATCGAAAGGGTTTTAGATAATTTTAAATTTTTGTTTATCTCTTTACAACTTTTTTGGTAAATACTTCTCCATCTTCCATTCTAAATACCAAGAAATATATTCCTGAGCTGTAACTGCCAAACTCCAGTTCAGTATTATCGTTATGGTCTGCCTCGAAAGTCTGAGTTTGCAATTGTTGTTGCTTCATGTCGGTTACGGTCAAAGTAAACGATTTACCTGACAAGTTTCTCAAATCAACAGCTAACCTATCAATTGTAGGGTTTGGGTACATGGCAATTCCTGCTCTTATTTTATTTCCATTCTCAAAAGAGCCGAAGTCCTCAAAAAATTCTCCAAAGCCCTCTGACCTTGCATCCCCGTTTCCAGATACATACAATTCTAAAGTAGTTTGACAACCTTCCGATGAAGTTAAAATATACACCCCGTTATTCGCTGGAGTAACTAGGCCTAAATTAAGGTCGTTCGTTCTAACACTCCCATTGGGTAATGTAATAGTAAGGCCTAAATTGTTTGGTAAAATACTTAGGACAACCTCTGTTCCTGTTTGAACTCTTACATAATTAGACCCACTTTGCCAAACACCATTTACTCGATATTCAGGAACAACAGAATTCGAGGAGCAATTGGGTAAATCTACCACGTTTATTCTAAGTTCTTCCCTACAGCCACTATTGGTTTCAAGAATATACACTCCGCTTTGGTCGGGTGTTACATTCCCAATATTGAAGTCACCCTCTTCAACAGAACCGTCAGGCATTGTAACTGTAAAATCAACTGTATTTGGCAACATACTAAGCACTATATTCGTGTTTTCATCAACAGTAATTTCATTATTCCCACTAGACCATTGTCCGTTAATGCGGTACTCTGGAGTGATAGCCCCCATAATACATGGATCAAGGTCTTCCGATACATTCACTGTTATCGAACTAGTGCATCCTTCGTCCGTTTTGATAGTATAAACCCCAGCTTGAGCTACGGAAATTAATCCTAAATTGAGGTTGTCACCATATTCAACACCATTTGGATCGGTTATAGTCAAAACAACACCGTTTGGCAGCATACTTAAGGTTACATCAGTACCTGAAGTAACATTAATAATATCATCGCCACTTTCCCAATTTCCGTTAATTCGATATTCATTGATTACACTCCCCTCCGGACAGTTCGAGGTTTCTTCAACGTTAACTGTTATCGTTAAGCTAGCGGTGCATCCATCTTCCGTTAAAAAGGTATAAGTGCCATTATTCGATGAAGTAACGTTGCCAAGATTATAATTATCCCCAACATCTGAACCGTCTGGCAGTGTAATTATAACCCCGATTGAATTAGGTAAAATACTCAGTAACACCTCGGTTCCCTCATCAATTGAGATTTCGGTCTGACCGCTGAACCAGGTTCCATTCAATCGATATTCAGGCAAAACTGTTATTAAATCACATGATTCGCCCGGAATTACATTAATCTCTAGGGTAGCAGAACAACCCTCTATCGAATAGAAGGTATAGATACCAGATTGAGATGACGTAATATTTCCAAGGTCTATTCCCTCTCCTACTTGAGACCCATTTGGTAAATTAATCATAGAACCTGGACCTCCTGGTTGCATACTCAAATAAACAGCCGAACCTTCTACAACATCAATTTGGCTTTCACCTCTAGACCATACTCCGTCAATACGGTATTCGGGCAAAACATTTTCTGCTTGACAGGGCTGTTCGTCCTCAATTACCTTTACATCTAAATTTGCAGAACACCCTTCAGCAGAAGTTATTATGTATCGCCCACTTTGTGCTGTGCTGATTTCGTCTATTACATAATCACTGCTTACAATGCTACCATTAGGCAGGGTAATCGTAAATTCAATTTCATTGGGAAGCATACTCAAGGTTATCGTTTCACCGGAATCAACTTCGATACTTGAAGCGCCACTATCCCAAACGCCATTTATTCGGTATTCTTGAATTATGCTGTCGTTAGTGCATGAAATACCGTCATCTATTACGTTAATTGTAAAAGTAGCAGAACAGCCAGCCTCAGTAGTAAATGTATACGTACCAGCTTGCGAAGTTTGAATTGAATCTATACTATAATTACCATTTACGGTACTTCCGTTGGGAAGTGTTATCGTAAATGCATCCGCATCCGATCCAATACCCAAACTAATACCAGAACCTTCATCCAAAGTTATTTCACTTTCACCAGAGACCCAAGCAGCGTCATCAATTCTATATTCTGGAACAACGCTTGACGCAGTGCAAGGCTCGGTTGTATTCGCAATTACTTCTACTACCAAATTAGCGGTGCAGCCTTCGGCAGTTCTAAATATGTATGTACCTGACTGACTCGGCACTGCATTTTCAATCGTATAATCATTATTTACAGTAGAACCATTCGGAAGGGTAATACTAAAATCCGATGCGTCTGGTTTTATACCTAAAACCAAATTATCTCCTTCACTAACCGTAATTCCGGCTCCAGTGTTTGTCCAATTGCTGCCGTTCAATCGATACTCGGGAATTACGCTATCCGAATTACAAGGGTCAATCACATTTACTTGCAGGTTAAATGTTATTTCACACCCGCCAGATGCTGTAAACGTATAAATACCCCCTGCTGATTCAGTTACATTACCTAAATTATAATCACCATCTACTACTGTTCCATTAGGTGCCGTAATAGAGAATCCGAGATTATTAGGTAAAAGACTTAATACTACATTGGTACCCTCGTCGACCGTTAATTCTGAAAGTCCATTTGACCACGTTCCATCTATATTATATTCAACGATAAGTCTTTCATCTGAACAGTCAAAACCTTGAGGAGACCAGACACCTATATTCCTAGCCGAAGTACTTCCTACGGTTCCAAAATTGCCTCCAACATATAATCTTTGATTATTATCTGAAAAAGAAATGTCATTGACAAGATTGTTTACACCCACATTGGTTGCCTGACCCATGGCCTGCCAACCTTGAGACGAGCTCCATCTCGCCATATTCCTAACGATAAAATTGGTGCTGCCATCATTGGCTACGGTTTCAAAATTTCCTCCTGCGTATAAAAAAGACCCGTCAAACGCCATTGTATTTATATTACCGCTTGCGCCGTTGCCCATTGGCTGCCATGAATTTGAATTTCTTGCCCATCTAGCGATTCGATTTACCGTTTTTCCACCTGCGGTTGTAAAATTCCCGCCTGCGTAGACAGATTGTGAAGTAACAACTATTGCTTGAACAAATCCACTAGTTCCTGAACCTAAGGTTCCCCAATTAGTACCATTCCAAGTTGCTATTCGATTTGCTTTTCTGCCACCAGCACTAGCGAAATTTCCTCCTACATATAAGGTATTGTTCGTATCAAAAGCGATTGCTCTAATTTCATTGTTCGTACCAATTACAGAAGTACCTGAATCTCGGAGAGCGGACCATCCGTTTTGCCACCTCGCTATATTATTGGCAGTTAAGCCACCGGCAGTTGAAAAAGCACCACCTACATAGACGCGGTTACTAGAGTCTACTCCGATCTTGGAAACTCGGCCGTTGGTACCAGACCCCATAGCTGACCACGAAGTTCCGTTCCAAACCGCTATATTTTGGGCTGAGGCACCACCTATAGTAGTAAAAGTACCCCCTGCGTATAGCTTACCATCTGTACCCATTGCGAGTGCATATACTGTTCCATTTGCTCCGCTTGATAAGGTCTTCCAACCCTCTTGTCTATTGTAAACCGCTACCCTGCTTGCCGAAGAAGATCCAGCACTTGAAAAACTACCAGCGATGTAGGTATTATCTCCGTCTACCACTACGGCTTGTACAATGCCATTGGTGCCATTCTCCAATTCTTTCCAGCTACCTCTGCCATTTACCGCAACGGTAGTTGGACCCGTATTTACCTGACCGCCTACGATTTTATAGAGTTTTGCAGAAGTGCCGTATCCACTAAAGTACATTTCTCCAGATTCATCTAATCCGAAGCTTGAGATAAATTGCCCATTAGTTCTAAATAATAATCTTGATGACGCTGTGCTACCGTTATAATCCAAAGCCCATACTCTCCCAGAAACGTAATCACCGTAGATATACTTTCCTTTTATAGCGGTATTATTACTTGCTCCACGATATACATATCCACCTGTAATTGAGACATCACCACGACTGCGATTATAAGTAGCAATCGGTTTTATGTCAGGTGATGTAATCAAATTTGACGTACTAAAGGTACTATTGCCCTCAAAACGACGCCAACCATAGTTTCCGCCTTTTTGAATGATGTTTATTTCTTCCTCTACACTCTGGCCTACATCAGCACCCCACAGCCGATTAGTTTGATTGTCAAAAGAAAATTTCCAAGTATTTCGAATACCCCAGGCGTACAATTCATCCAATCCGCTCTGACCAACCCTTGGATTATCGGATGGTATTTCATATCTACCATTTGGAAGGTCTGGGTTGTTTTCGATTGGGTTGCTTCCGTTTATATCAACGTCTATTCTAACAATACTACCGAAAACAGTATTTAGGTTTTGGCCATTTCCTCTTGGATCGCCACCGCCACCGCCGTCGCCGAAGGAAACGTATAAGTAACCGTCTGGTCCGAATGCAATTTTTCCTCCGTTATGGTTTGAATTAGGTTGATTTTTATCAAAGCTAAATATTTCATATCTACTAGAAGCGCTAGCTTGATTTCCATTAGAACTAACTTGATAACGTGCAAGCACCATTTCTGTGCTCACATTTGGCAAGGTACTTTGGCGGGTATGATAAACATAAAAATATCCGTTTTGAGCATAGTTGGGGTGAAACGCTAAACCGAGAAGCCCTATCTCCTGCCCTGAGGAAAAGCTTATTTGATTTCTCAAATCTAAAAAAACTTGTTGTTGGGAAGTATTTGAATTATTCTGAAATACCTTAATTCTACCAGATTGCTCAACTACAAAAAGTCTGTTACTTCCGTCCTGTGAATTTTGTATTTCTACGGGATACTCAAAAGATAAATTAGGAAACGCTTGTTGATACGTTACTGGATCTTGAGCTATAAGAGAGTTTAGTGCACCTAATACTAGGGCAACTAAAAAGGTAATTTTTCTCATAATATGGGGTCGATTATAATAATTGGGGATTTTTCAAAATAATTCGATGAACTACAAATTAATACGTTTAAAAGCAAAATATAGTTGCCGCTAGAATTTGTAGGGGCTGTTTATTCGATGAAATGCACAAAAATTTAACATTTAGGAATTATGCGAATCATTTAAATCTATTGAAAAATAACGCAAGATATAGAAGTTTGTTATAAAACATCATCATTTTATGACACAAAAATAGAGCATGCAATTATCTACATATTAATAATACCATACAATTTGAAATACCATTAGTTTTAAGTAAAAACAAAAACCAACAGTTACGAAGAATGCAATTACGGAAAATGCAAGGTTCTAGAATTTAAGGACATACTATTCTATGCGAGGATGCGGAAAATGTAAACTAAACACTTTACAAAAAGTGAGACTGAATTAAAGCAATCGGCTAATAATTATTTATTTGTTTATTAGGAATGCCCCGGATATTTCTTTGTTTGAAGTAGATATTCTAATATAGTAAACACCATTTGATAGTTTTGTAAGATCTAACTGCTCAGTTGAAGTGTGATTTTTATTGAAAATCTGAGAAAAAACCTGCTGTTGCGAAGTATTAATAACTATACAACTAAATGCCTTATTCATCAAAGAGGATACGTCTAAATTGATTATTCCTGAACTAGGATTTGGAAACAAAATTAATCCATCTTTTTCAACATTTTTTATTAGCTGTACAGAAGAATCCTCCGTTGTTATGAAAGTATTCGTTTTGCGAGCTGCAGGGGCAGCACCTGCAACTTGCACAATAAGGTTGTCAAAATATGCCGTGGAGGCTTCCTGTAGGGCGAAGCCCGGGAAAAGCCAAAGATCGAGCGTGGTCGCACCGTCAGGAACGGTAGCCGTAGCGGAGAAACCGCCCCAGTCAGCA
>Ga0114957_1001073_pt1 | contig 32213 bp, 21 predicted proteins | sample BantaG_FD_87175 | JGI IMG/M metagenome (GOLD analysis project Ga0114957, IMG submission 87175) | Marine algal microbial communities from Bantry Bay, Ireland - BantryBay_4 metaG | ecosystem: Host-associated > Algae > Red algae > Unclassified | place: Bantry Bay, Ireland | collected 2014-11-21
AAAATAGCTAACCCAAGAAACTCCAATCTATTTATACCTCCTTCCAAAGGATCAACAAAAGAATAACTTATAACATTTGGCTGCTTAATTGGCTCCTACTCTTCCCCGCCTGACGATTGTCAGATCGGGCAGGGTTGGTGAAAACTCATTATGCTACGGCATAAATCGTATTTCACCGCCTCGATTAGAACCAAATTAACCGACCCAAACCTTTATAACTTATTTTTTAATTGATCCAAAGGATAAAATTTTTCTGCATTTATAATCACCAAAAACCACCAAATCACACCTGAAAATCTAATTGATGTACTATTGATGTAGTGCCTTTGCTGCCAATACATGACCGATGTATTGGAGATGTAGGGTAAAGTTACGATATACATTCTCTCCATATTATATTTGCTGCTGTTAAACTATTCAATGATAAAATTCACTGGCAAAATTTGTAGCCAAAGAATATTCTTCATCCAAATAATACCCCTTTATGAATATCAGAAAAATACTTTTGGTAAAGATTTGCCTACTATTATTTACCTTTTCGCTACATGCTCAAAGCAGAACCATTACCGGGATTATACAAGGTGGTGAAGAACCGCTGATCGGCGCGACCGTGGTTATCAAAGGAACCACCACTGGAACGGCCTCCGATATTAACGGTTATTACGAGTTAAATAATCTTTCGACGAACGATGTGCTGGTAGTCAGTTATACCGGATTTCAGCCACAGGAAATACGCGTTGGCGACCAAGCCGTGATTGACGTAAATTTACAAGAATCGGCTGCGTTACTGGACGAAGTCGTCATAGTCGGTTATGGAACCAGAAAGAAAAGTAACGTGGTCGGAGCCGTCACCAGCGTAGACCTGGAAGAAGCTACGACCATACCCACTACCAATGTCTCCGAAATGTTGCGAGGTCGTGCCGCTGGCGTACAGGTAAATCTGGACGATGCCCGACCGGGGGGAAACTCTAATATTGTGATCCGGGGCAATGTCTCGGTGGCCCCAAATGGTAATGGTCCTCTGATTATCGTAGATGGACTACCCTTTGATGATCTCAATGATGTTGCGCCCGATGATATTGCCAATATGGAGATCTTGAAAGATGCGGCTTCCACGGCTATTTATGGTTCCAGAGCATCAAACGGTGTGATCCTGGTAACCACCAAATCGGGGAAGGTGGGGCAAATCAGCCTTAATTATCACGGCTATGCCACTACCCAGGCGATTACCAGAAATTTCAATCAATACGACGGATCGCAGTTTATTGATTTAAGAAGAGAAGCCAATCGCAATCGTTTTACAGGGGAATTTCTTAATGATCAAAATATCTTTACACCCTTTGAACTCGACGCCATTGCCAATCAGGAATTTGTGGATTGGGAAGACCTGGTTCTAGATGATGCCTTTATTCAAAGTCATTCGCTGAGCCTTTCTGCTGGTAGCGATAAAACCAGGGTATATTCCAGTGTAAGTTATTTTGACCAAAGCGGAATCATTCCCAACTCTGGCTACCAAAGAGCTACTTTTAAATTAAACCTGGATCAGCAGTTGACCGATAGATTAAGCTTGAAAGGTGTTTTTAATTATCAGAATGCTCAGCAGGATCAGGAGACCGGAGACTTGAATTTTACCAATATTACACCGCTGGCAAAACCGTTTGATGACGATGGAACACTACTAAAATTTTATCTGGGACCCAATAATACGGCGGTCAATCCACTGTGGAACCAACAAGAGTCTGTCGATGAAACCAAGATTAATCTAACAGATATCAACCTGACTTTGAGTTATCAGCTTCTCCCCAATCTTTCTTATTCTTTAAGAACTTTTTTGAGAAATAGAAATACAAATCGGGGATTATATCGAACGTCACTACATTCCGCCGGTGATGAAGGTGTTAATGGATTTGGAATATTGGCCAATACCTTATTTAGACAATCTCTAATTGAAAATATTGTAACGTATGCTCCGGAAATTGGATCTGATCACTCGATTGATTTTACGGCGGTTCAGGCGTTTGATGAACAAAGGAACGAATTTACCCAAATCGAAAAATCAGGCTTTACCAATGATGCGTTAAGTTTCAATGGAGATGCCACCAATCTGCTAAGAAATATCAGAGATGTCTCCAAACGAAGATTGCTTTCTTATTTAGGTCGGGTACGTTATGATTATCTGGATCGTTATCTGCTGGAAGTTACGGCGCGGGCAGATGGTGCTTCCGTATTTTCTGATAATAATAAATGGGGATTTTTTCCAGCAGCTTCGGCGGCCTGGAAAGTACATTTGGAACCTTTTATGGCGGATCAAACTGCTATTGATGAGTTAAAGTTTCGGGTGAGTTATGGGGCTACTGGTAACCAGGGAATTAATTCTCTGGAAACACTTGGCAAAGCCGATGATATTCCTTATGTCTTTGGAGATCAAACCATCAGTGGCGCCACCGCTGCCTCCAGATTGCCCAATCCTAACCTGAAATGGGAAACTACTCGGACGTTTAATGCCGGGGTTGATTTTAGATTATTTAAAAATTTATTTGAAGGAACCTTCGAATATTATTATGCTAAAACTAGTGACCTGCTCCTGGATAGAGCCATTGCCGGAACGACTGGTTTTGATGTGATTCGATTTAATGTCGGAGAATTAGAAAACAAAGGAGTAGAAGCTACGCTGACCACAAACCTGGTTCGGAAAAGAGATTTTAACTGGTCCGTGGGGGTAGTTCTATCAAGAAATAAAAATAAAATCCTGACTCTGACGGGAGAAACAGATGAGGATGGAATCCCCATTGACATCACCGGTACTGATGGCCGTCGGTTGTCCGTCGGACAGTCCGTTAATAATATCTGGTTACCGACCTATGATGGTATTTACCAGGAAGGTGATAATATTGGCGAAAGTGGAAACCCGTTGGCTAGCCCGGGCGATGTTCGGGTAATTGATCAGGATAATAATGGCCAAATTGATAATCGGGACAATGTCTTTACGAATACCGATCCTGATTTTTATGGATCGTTTAACACAAATCTGGGTTATAAAGGTTTTAGTTTGTTTGTAGATGTGTTTTTTGTGCAAGGCGCAACGAGACTAAATACCGTATTGGCAAACGGGGAATTGTGGAAAGGCTCCATTAACGGTATTCGATCAAAGTATTATACGCCCGAATTTCCGTCAACCGATTACCCGCGCCCGAAACCAGATACGCATTTGAATTTGTTTTCTTTTGCCGTTAGAGATGCTTCCTATATCCGGTTAAGAACCGTAACGTTAGGCTACACGTTTCCTCGGCGAATGCTGGACAATATTGGAATTAGTAATGTAAATGTATATTTAACAGGAACTAATCTTTTAACGGGTACGGATTTTCGTTCTTATAGTCCAGAACAAGACCTCGTTAGAAATGATCCTAACGGAGGAACATTTACCGCTTTCCCGGAGACTCGGAATTTTACTTTCGGTCTTAAATTAGGTTTTTAGTCGCTAACCAATTTAACAAAAAAAAGAAAAGAAAATGAAATTATATACAATCATAAATTTTAAGAAAAGTATTTCTGTCCTGATTCTCGCGTTAATTTTAACTTCGTGTGGTGATGACTTTTTAAAGGATGAATTACTATCTAATACTTCGGTAGATTTTCTTTACACGACTCCCGAAGGTTTGGAATCTGCCGTGGTAGGTCTGTATACGCTCAACCGACAAATCTACGAAGACAATAGTTTGAACGGTGCGTATCCGTTGATTCTTCAGGCGAAGGGTGACCTTGGTGTAGGCGTTACGGGAGAAATTTCTCTTTACAGTCGCCTGCTTTGGGGCGCCAGTAATGGGGACTTTGGCACCGTGTCCGGGATCAACAAATACTGGATTCACTTTTACAAAATTGTAGATCGTTCCAATGCTATTATTCGGGCGGCAGAAAACCTGGAAGACATCGAAGAAGGTCGAAGAAATCAGATTTTATCAGAAGCAAAATGTATGAGAGCCAACTCGTTTTTCTCTCTTTACCGACTATTCAATAACATCTCTGTAACCACCGAACCAACCACGCCGGAGAATGCTTTTAACGTACCAGGCGATAAATCTTCCGTAGATGAAATATTTACTTTATTAAAAAGCGATTTGGATTTTGCCATTGCTAACCTGGATTATTCCTCCCCGCAATTCGGGCGTTTTACGCAGGGTGCCGCCAGACATATTCGCGCAAAAGTAGCAATGTGGGAAGAAGACTGGGCAGAAGCCGCTGAACAAACAGATGCAATTATTGACAGTGGCAACCATAGTTTAGTATCTACGACTGCAGAGGTTTTTGCCGGAGATTTAAACCATTCAGAAACTTTATTTACGTCTATCTTTGCCAGAGAAACCATCGGTGGGGGAGGAGAGCATATTTTAAACTGGAATGTTGTTTCACAATATCACGCCGCTCCCGGATGTGTACATTCCGTAGAAAATGGAGGTGCTGGTGTCGGCTTTTTATCTTTAAATGATTATGCCATCAATCTTCTGAATGAAGATCCCGACGATGATCGAAAAGACGGTACGTATTATATTTTTGATTATAAATATAATGACGAGGAAACTTTGCCCGCAGGAAAAAGAATCGGCGATCCCCTGGATTTATACGAAAACTCCGAAACGGATCAGAACGAATTTATGCTTTATTACCTAAGGCAAAATCCGGGCGTCCTTAAATTTTTGGATACAGAGGCCGAACCAACTGATAGAAATCATTATAAAAATATTATGGTTTACCGATTGGCTGAAACCTATCTAATTGGAGCTGAGGCCCACATGATGCTAGGCGATAACGGAAAGGCTTTAGATTATGTAAATATTGTTAGAAATCGAGCCAACGCCTCGTCTATCGCCACCGTAGATTTACAAGCAATTCTGGATGAAAGAGCTCGCGAACTAGCTTTCGAAGGACAACGATGGTATACTTTAAAAAGAACTGGTCTATTATACGAGTTCCTGTTGGACCACATGAATAACGATAATATGAATGAATCTTATCCCGAAGGAAATCCAAAAGTAATCCTGCAACGATACATGGAAAACTGGCCGATTCCTCCACAACAGATGGATTTGCTAGGCCCGAGTTATCCTCAGAATGAAGGGTATAATTGATCAGTGGATTGGTGGATCAGTGCCTTCGGCAATAAATTTATAAAACACTATAACTAACATTCCTTAAATAAAACCTTTCATAAAATTTATACGATGAAAAAGAGCAATTTATATTTTGGAAAGCGGAACTTTATCCCCGGTTTTCTGTTGTTGGTACTTTTCAGTATCACCTTGACCCTCTTGTCTTCTTGTAGTAAAGAGGATGATATTCCTCCAATGTCTTCCTATATTCCACCAGAAATAGATACGACTGGAGCCTGTGTTTTTCTGACTGTATTACCAAAACTAAGTGCAGAGGAGGCCATTGAATTTGAATGTGAAGGTCCGGAATACATTGTTTTTGGAGAACTTAGCGGAACCAATGTTATTGAATATACCGACAATCCAGACACCGATGGCATTAATCCTTCGGACCGAGTAGTCAGCGTAACTCAAACACCAGAGCTAGAACCCTGGACCGGATTTTTCTTTGATCTATCCGAAAAAGTAGACTTTTCCAGCAACCAGGGCGTTATCATTAAAGTATATTCTCCCGCAGCCGGTCAGTTGATAAATTTAAAAATGGAAGATAGTGCCGATCCAGCTATTGCCAAAGAAGTATCTGTTGAGACCACGGTAGCCAATGAATGGGAAGAGCTTTGTTTTCCTTTTGCTTCGGGCGATAGTGATAAATTTGATCGCTTTGTTTTATTCTTTAATTTTCTGGGAGACAAGGATGCGGTAACTGTCCATTATTTTGATGATATCATACTGGGGGATGAATGTGAGGTAGTAATTGTTGAGCCTGCTGATGAACCGGATATGGCGGCACCAGTTCCAACTTTGCCGGATGCAGAAGTGATTTCTGTCTTTAGTGATAATTATACTAATATTGCCGGAACCGATCTGAATCCGGATTGGGGACAAGCAACGGTCACCACAGAAGTAGATATTGCGGGTAACAATACTTTAAAATATGAGAATCTTAATTACCAGGGAATCGTTTTAGGAAACGCAATTGATGTTTCTGAAATGGATTTTTTGCATATTGATTTTTGGACTGGTAATGCTACCGCATTTAATGGATTTCTCATTAGCTCTGGTCCTGCTGAAACAGCCCACGCTTTTGAGATCACGACCGAGCAATGGGTTAGTGTAGATATTCCTTTATCCGAATTTTCCACTGTTGTAAATCTGATGGATGTGATCCAGATGAAATTTGACGGAGACGGAACCATTTATATTGACAATATTTACTTCCGTAAAGCAGCAGCACAGCCGACCATGGCCGCACCGAGTCCAACGGCTTCAGAAGGGAATGTCATTTCCATATTTAGTGATGCATATACAAATATAGCAGACACTGATTTTAACCCGGATTGGGGACAAGCGACCGTTACCACCCAGGTAGATATTGGTGGCAACAATACCTTGTTATACGAGGATCTAAATTATCAAGGAACCATGTTTGCCGCTTCCGTAGATGTGTCTGAAATGGATTTTTTGCATGTTGATTTTTGGACCGCTAATTCAAATGGATTTAACGGATTCCTAATCAGCCCTGGCCCCGCAGAAACCGCTCATGCTTTTGCCGTCACTACGGGAGAATGGGTCAGCGTAAATATTCCTTTGTCAGAATTTTCCAGCGTAGTAGATTTAACGGATCTTATTCAAATGAAGTTTGACGGAGACGGAACCATCTATTTAGATAATATTTATTTCTTTCAAGAACAAGCAACCGCGCCGAGTAGTGGTGCGCCAGATCCAACCGTTGCCGCAGCAGACGTTATCTCGATTTTTAGTGATACCTATATGAATGTAGCCAATACCGATTTTAACCCGGATTGGGGACAAGCAACCGTCACTTCTCAAATAGACATTGCGGGCAATAATACCTTGGTATACGAAGCGCTAAATTATCAGGGGACCATGTTCTCCTCCGCCATCGATGTGTCTGGAAAGTCCTTCCTCCACGTTGATTACTGGACCGCAGATTCCAATGGATTCAACGGATTTTTGATCAGCCCTGGCCCTGCAGAAATCGCTCATGCTTTTGCTGTCACTACGGGAGAATGGATCAGTGTAGATATTCCTTTGTCAGAATTTTCCAGCGCAGTAGATCTAACGGACGTGATCCAGATGAAGTTTGACGGAGACGGAACCATCTATTTGGATAATATTTATTTTTATTAGAATTACTTCTGCTTTTGCAGCTTGGTTCTCTCAACCGTGTTTAACGCGCCAAAGGGAAGCAAGCCGCAAGCAGCAAACGCCACAAAAAATCTTATGAATAAATCATCCAGTTCTTCTATTAAAAAATTTATCAGCTCAACCCTGGCGCTCTTCTTCTTCTGCCTTTTGGCATACGCTTGTGGAAAAGATGAAAATATTGTACCTTCAAATATAACCCTGGCAATCACAATCCAGGGAGTAGACGATGACAATCCTGCCGGAGACGGTTCGGGCATAATTACTTGCGTGACGACCGCAAAAAATGCGGTACGCTATGCCTATCAATTTGCCGGAGGCGAATTACAGGAAAGTGTCGATGGAACCCTTGAGCATACTTTTGTAAACACCGGAATCAATACCTATCCAGTGTTGGTTTTTGCCTATTCCAGTTCTGGAGAAGCCGTCAATACCACTCAGTCCGTTACGGTATTTCAGGCAGATAACGAGATCAATACCCCGGCTTTTGCAGATGAATTTGATACCGATGGCCCTGTAAATTCGGAGACATGGATTTCGGAGACAAACCCTCCGAATAATGGAAGCTGGTTTAATGGAGAAAAGCAACATTATACTGACAGAATAGAAAATGCTTATGTTTCAGACGGTACCTTAAAAATTGTCGCTAGAAAAGAACAATATACTTTTGCCGGATCCACCAAAAGTTATACCTCCGCCCGCCTGCTTTCAAAGTTTAGTTTTACGTATGGTAGAATTGAGATCAAAGCAAAATTACCAAGCGGAGTAGGTACCTGGCCCGCTCTGTGGATGTTAGGATCAAATATAACTTCCGTCGGATGGCCAGCTTGTGGAGAGATCGATATCATGGAACACTGGGGACATGATGCAACCAAAATTTCCAGTGCTATTCATACCGTGGCGTGCTCAGGGGTTAGTGGTTGCTCGAATGTTAAAGTAGGAGAGACTACGCTCAATGATTATGACACCGCTTTCCATATCTATTCCGCAGAATGGACTCCCGACGATATCAAGTTCTTTTTAGACGGTCAATTTTTATACTCCTATAACCCTACTCCCAAAACCGCCGACAACTGGCCATTTACACAAAATCAATTTATTATACTGAATATTGCGATGGGCGGAGACTGGTTTGATATTGACCCTGATTTTGCCGAAAGTGAGATGGAAATAGATTATATAAGGGTTTATCAATAAGGGGGAAGGGTGGAATTTCGATGCTATCATAATTCACATTAGTTTGGGAGCAATACTGCTGATTTGACAAAGAAACATTATATCAGGACATCTTTCCGCTTAACAATGTAGCCAATTCTTTACCATACGTTATAAATGCCACGGTTTCATCGGTGCGTGCCAGTTTTATCTTATCAAAAATGATGATTGCTTCGCCGTTACTTTCCAGATGATAAATCTGATGATTTTCAAAAAAGCGAATAATTTCCGGGGTAAAAAATGACCTGATTTTTGACTCCTCATTTCCCATAATCAGAAATTTATTAGAAAAATCCGGATACATCTCAAAATCAATATCTTTATGGCCAGTGAATGCCATCACGCGATCAAATAATTTTTCAAATACGCCTTCTTTTTCCATAGTGAAGACCGGTATTTTCTTATTCAATTTTAAAACCATTAATGTTGTGTTAAACGTTTCGGCTGTAAATGCGGCTCCTTCGTTGAACGTTACATCCATAATTTCCCAGGATACTTTCAACTCTTTAAAGCGTCCTTTTAGACAGTTTGATTTGTGATCGATCGGTCTGATTTCAAAAAAGTGAAAATTCTTTAGATAAAGAGTATTCCAGTCTATTTGATTCGTATACTGATAATCTTTTTCATTGGCTAAATTTTGTAATCGGGTTTGCCGGGACGATAATTTAGGAACCGTATTATTTAAAGAAATTTTTAAGGCTCGGTTATAAGTAGAAGAGGAAACGTGCGAATCCAGTCCTTTTATGATGACTTTACCGCCCGTGTCTTTTTGCATTTTTAAATAATCCACCAAATAATCCATGTAGGTGATCCCGACCAGTTTTGTTTCCGATAAATCAATATTGACATCTGCTCCAGCAGGAATTTGAGTCACCAGTTTATCGACGTTCAGGATGCCTAGAAAGTTTGCAATTCCTTTAATATTTAAGTCGTAACTGCCATCTGGTTGCTCAACCAAATTTGAACCCGATTTATAAATCATTTTAAAAAATTGAGGAATGGATACCTTCGCCAGTAACATATGCATGACCATTGCCAACAATAATCCTCCTAATAATCCAATTAATAAATTAGTATAAAGTGTCAAAACCATCGTCCCCACAAAGAATACCAATTGTTCAGTTCCCTGATTATAAACTTGCTTGAAGACGGCCGGCGCAGCTAGTTTAAATCCAGTATAAACAAGTAAAATAGCAAAAGCACATAAAGGCACCTGACGCATGACGGGACTCAACACCACGATAAAAATCAACAACAAAAGTCCTTGATACATATTAGACCACTTTGTTTTTGCTCCATTGTGTATATTGACCGTGCTGCGAATAATCACCGCAATAATCGGCAAGCCACCAATCATACCAGCGACCATCGTACTGATTCCTATACCCGTTAAATCTTTATTCAAATCGGTCTTTCGTTTATAAGGATCAATTTTATCAACGGCTTTGGCAATGGCGAGAGATTCAATACTGGTGATGATTAAAATAGATAATACGGTGGTCCAAAATTCAATGGTATTAATCTTGCCAAAATTAGGATGCATGATGGATTCCATGATATTATCCGGAATATCCAACAGAAGCTTGGGGCCTACCTCATATGCTTTTCCAAAAAATGAAAGCGTATGTTGTTCAAAGAAATTGAAAAAATAAACAAATGGAATAGACAGCGCAATGACCCACATGGGGGCCGGCAAAATATGAAAAAACCGATAACTGACTTTGGAGTGGAATAATAGTAAAAGTAAACCGACCAATGATATAATCACCACAAAAGGATTCGCTTTCGGTAAGTATACCACCGCATCGACGAGATTTTGTATAATGTTCGGACTACCAGAATAGGTGCCCAGAGCAACATGGATTTGTTTGGCAAAAATGATAATTCCGATGGCTGCCAAAAGACCATGAATTACCGAAGAATGAAAGATATCCGCTAAACGCCCCAATTTTAATAATCCTAATACTACTTGAATGGCCCCCGAAACGACCACGGCGGCCAACACATAATTGAAGGCTTGTCCCGAGCCATCATCCATCAAGGCTATCCCCAAAAGAATGACCGCAATCACTCCTTTGGCAGGTCCATTGACGGATATATGTCCTCCGCGATAAAGAGTGGTTACCACGCCACCCACAATGGCAGAAAGAATTCCGGACATCGCAGGTGCCCCCGCTGCCAAGGCAATCCCCAGGGAAAGTGGCAACGCAATGAGGGAGACACTCACCGCTGCGATTAAATCATCTTTCCAATTTTCAATTAATCCCTTAAATCCCTCTTTTGGTGTAATTTCCATTTATTTAATATCCAATAGTTTACAAAATTGTCTCGGCTAAGGTATCATCTACTTTGATCCCGACGCACTAGTTTAATTCCGTAAAATAGCAAATATCCTGAAGTATATAGAGAAGTTGTTTAAGAATGTCCACAGAAAGCGCGGATAAATGCTTGATATTGAGGGCGATGCTTGTTTTTTTGCGTAGCCGTAGCTACGTAAAATAAAAATAGCAGAAGATTCACGGTATCCATGATTTAGCCATAGCTATTGTGCTTCATTCTTATTCAACTTTAGAATAAACGTGGGGAGATATTCTGGAATATTAGATAAAGGGGGGGGTAAAAAAAGTGCTATATTTTTCATTAGACTTGTTTCCAAGACTTTAGTTTTTATCATTTTTTCTTGTTCCTTTTTTTGCAAAAAAAAACGAAACCAAAAAATCTGCCGCCTGTCGCATTTTTCAAATTCGCGGTCCCATCCGCTTAGCGGGTCACTCACTTAACGTATTGTCATACGTTACTCTGCGAGATCGTTCGTTTATACCGAATGGAATAAGCCTTTCTGCGTTTCTTGAAAGGTAGGCTCAAGGTCGGAGGGGTTCGTTTAAAAACATCATAACTTTTAACAAGCATATTTTTAGCGCTTCCTAGTAGTTTAAATTTTAAATTAAAAACCAATTAAACCACTTCCATTTTGTAGTAGTAGTTTTAATGTTAAGGATCATTAAAAGAATAACTTATAACATTTGGCTGCTTAATTGGCTCCTACTCTTCCCCGCCTGACCCATTGTCAGATCGGGCAGGGTTGGTGAAAAACTCATTATGTTACGGCATAAATCGTATTTCACCGCCTCGATTAAAACAAAATTAACCGACCCAAACCTTTATAACTTATTTCTTAAACGATCCGAAATAACGTTAATCTAATTTTCTCCGGTACTTATCTCTTTCTGCGTCGCCTGTCTCAATGCTTCCCCTTCTTCTTCCAGCTTTTCGCCTTTCTCATTAAGTTCTTTAATTTCTTCGGAAAGCGCTTCTTTTTGCGCTTCGGTAGCTGTAGAGAAAAGCTCCTTGAGACGATCTCGTTCTTTAGACCAGGCCTCTTTTTTACTTTCCCAATCTTCAATATTGTCCATCAGTTTTCCGCCTTTGTCTTCAATTTGTGTTTTGGCAGACTGCAGGCCGTTGCCAATTTTATCGAGGGCGCTGTCGTACTTGCCTTCTTTAAATTTAGCTACTTCTTCTTTGATCAGCCCGACGCCTGCCTTACCAATATCGGATACTTTACCGATGATGTCTTTACTTTTTGCTTTCTCTTCCGCAGTACCGAAAAAGTAGTTATAGCCAACGAGGCCGATGACGATAAGGATGCCGAATTTGAGGAGTCTGCCGATCATGGTAGGGTAGTTTTGAGTTTTTAAATTTTGCTTCTGGTTTCTCGCTATTTGCTTCTTGCTCCCTCAATCGCGCACGCGGTCGAGTGAAGCAAGAAGCTTCTGTAGCCAGCAGCATTTCTACAATAAGGATTAGATACTCGCTTTTGTTGTAAATATATAACAATATTATTCAGTTTAAACACTATTTAAAACAAATTGTAGGCAACGCACGATTTTTTTTCTTTAATAAACTAATAATAAACGCAACTTAAAATACTTAAATCGTTGGAAATCAGGGCGTTTGTTGCGCATGATTTCTAAAATAGATGGATACGTGCATTTAACACCATTAAAAAAAATACACCGAAGATATTGGGGAAACTGCCTCTGAGAACCTTCCATTTATCATAAAATATCCTATTTTCGCAGGAAATTAAAAATTACATTAGAATGGAATATAATCCACAAACGATTGAGCGCAAATGGCGTGATTACTGGACAAAGCATGAGATTTACAAGGTCTCGAACAAGTCGGATAAACCAAAATATTATGTCCTGGATATGTTTCCGTATCCTTCGGGCGCGGGACTGCACGTAGGGCATCCGCTGGGCTATATTGCGTCTGATATTTATTCCCGATATAAGCGGATGAAAGGTTTTAATGTCCTGCATCCGATGGGCTACGATGCCTTTGGTTTACCGGCAGAACAGTACGCCATCGACACGGGAATTCATCCGGCAGATTCTACGGATACCAATATCAAGCAGTACCGGAATCAAATGGATAATCTCGGTTTTAGCTTCGACTGGAGCCGGGAATTTCGAACGAGTGATCCGGATTTTTATAAATGGACACAGTGGATTTTTCAATTATTATTTGACACTTATTATGATCAGGAAGCGGATAAGGCCAAGCCTATTTCTGAACTAATAGCGCATTTTGAAACGGCTGGTTCGGAAGGCGTAAAAGCGGCCAATGAAAACGACAAGATTTTTTCTGCTGCGGAATGGAAGGCGATGAGTGCGGCTGATCGAAGTGATATTTTAACAAACTTCCGCATGGCATTCCGAAAGGTAGCTTACGTAAACTGGTGTGAAGTGCTGGGGACCGTTTTGGCCAACGACGAAGTAAAAGATGGTATTTCTGAACGTGGTGGTCATCCGGTAGAAAAGCGTCCGATGCTGCAGTGGTCTTTACGAATTACCGCTTACGCACAACGTTTGCTCGATGATTTAAAAACCATCGACTGGCCGGACCCGATGAAGACGATTCAAACCAACTGGATTGGTCGCTCGGAAGGTGCGCAGATGTTTTTTGACCTGGACGGACACGAGGAACAATTAGAAATTTATACGACCCGACCAGATACTATTTTTGGTGCCACTTATATGGTACTGGCACCGGAACATCCGCTGGTAGATAAAATTACTACAACAGAACAGCGGGCGGCAGTTGACGAATATCTCGAATATACCAATAGTCGTTCGGAACGTGAACGGATGACGGAAGTGAAAGAAGTGACGGGTTGCTTTTTGGGAGCACACGCCATCAATCCTTTTACAAACAATAAAGTTCCTATTTATATTGGGGAATATGTTTTGATGGATTATGGAACGGGTGCGATCATGGCCGTACCGAGTGATGATGACCGGGATTTTGCTTTTGCTACTAAATTTGGTTTACCAATTATTGATGTAATTGATAAGTCAAAATATCCGGGAGCGGACCGCAACGACAAGTTGGGGATCATGATTAATTCTGAATTTCTGAATGGAATGGAAGTACCGGATGCGATTAAACTGACGCTGGAAAAGATCGAAGAACGCAAGATTGGACAACGACAAGTAAACTTCCGGTTACGGGATGCGACGTTTAGTCGACAACGGTACTGGGGAGAACCCATTCCGATACTATACGATGCGGATGGTGTTCCACAAAAAGTAGATTTGAATGCCTTACCTGTGGAGTTACCATCACTGGATAATTTTAAGCCGACCGCAGATGGTCGCTCTCCGTTGGCCCGCGTAGAAGATTGGGTCAACCACGACGGAATGACGCGGGAGACAGATACGATGCCGGGTTATGCTGGAAGCTCCTGGTACTACCTGCGTTACATGGACGCAAAAAATCTGGATGCTTTTGCGAGTAAGGAAGCGGTTGATTATTGGCAGCAAGTAGATCTCTACATTGGAGGTCCGGAACACGGAACGGGACACCTGATGTACGCCCGTTTTTGGCATAAATTTCTTTTTGATTTAGGGTATGTACCAACGGCCGAACCGTTTAAAAAACTGATTAATCAGGGAATGATTCAGGGGGTGATTGAGTTTTTGTATTTGTCAAAAGCAGAGGGCGCAGAAAAGCGATTTGTCTCGGCGGGTCAAGTAGAGAATGCGGATGATTATGCAAGAATTCCAGTGCTTATCGACTTTGTATCTGATTATGGCAGTAGTGATTCTTACCTTTCTCCGGAAGGAATTAAGCAATTTGTGGAATGGCGTACGGATTATGCAGATGCTGTGTTTGTTACGATGGATGGAGAATTTAAAGTAGGTGCAATGCCTGTTACTTTTAAGTTTGAAACGCACTCGGAAGTTGGTAAAATGTCCAAGCGATATTTTAATGTCGTAAATCCGGATGACGTAGTGGAAAAGTACGGTGCGGATTGTTTTCGAATGTACGAAATGTTTCTCGGACCACTGGAACATTCCAAGCCCTGGGATACCAAAGGAATTGATGGGGTAAGTAAATTTTTGCGGAGACTTTGGAGTTTGTTTTTTGATAAAAATGAAAAATTTAACGTCAGCGACGAAGCGGCGACTCCGGAAGAATTAAAAGTGTTGCATACCGTAATTAAAAAGATCAACTCGGATATTGACCGTTTTTCTTTTAATACTTGTATCAGTGCCTTTATGGTAGCGACCAACGATTTGAAAAAAATGGGTACCAACAAGCGGGTAATTCTTGATCCATTGGTGAAATTATTGGCTCCTTTTGCACCGCACGTAGCGGAAGAACTTTGGCAGCGATTGGGCAACGAGGGGAGTGTGACCATGGTAGATTTTCCAAAACACGACGAACAATTTTTAAAGGAGGATTCGATTACTTATCCGATCAGTATCAATGGTAAAAAACGAATGACCGCAGATTTTCCAGCGGATATGTCGAAGGAAGATTTGGAGAAAACGGCGCTGGCGATGGAAGAGATGCAGAAATGGATTGAAGGGAAAGAGATTCGTAAAGTAATCGTAGTGGTAGGGAGAATGATTAATATTGTTGTCTAAAAACACATTTGGTTTTTCGTTCTTTATTCTTAAAATTGGCCCTTCTTCTAATTAGGAATGTGAATTAATGGCTGAGATTTTAGTGCCCTGAGAACTAATTTTTTACATTAAGGATATAAAATTGAATTAAGAGATCATCGTAGAAACAAGGCACTGCCTTGTTCCTACAATGATCAACATGTCCAGTAATTTAGTGCCTTCGACACTAAATTTCTATGTACAAAAAAACCGAGTATGAATTTGTAGATTTTTTATACTATGACCGCTTTGCAGTTTTTTTTTGCCCTTCCTAATTTAATACCCGAACCACCAGATTACTCTTCAGAAATTTCCTGCTCTTCGTCGGGCATATCCAGCGTCAACGGAGGATCTGTATACAGTTCCTTCATCCGAAGGCGAAGTGCTGGTGTCAAACCAAATTGAACTTCCAGATAATTGTCGATGGTTCCGTATTTTTCTTTAATCAGGTTAAAAACACGATCGATATATTCTTTTTGAACAACAATTGCGTACCCCATCGTCTCCTGATCTACGCCGGCAAACTGACCGAGGCGAACTACCTTTTTGTTGGCCTTATATCGATAATAATTGGACATCATATACTCGTTCTTAATGGTTTCCTCATCTACATTCAGTGCTGCCAAAATAACACTGGACATAAATCCGGTTCGATCTTTTCCACCCGAACAATGATAAACCAGGGGTGTTTCTGACCCGTCTACCAGCAAGTCCATAACAGGTTTAAAGTCACGGGCTGCGCTATCCGCAAACTGTTCCATTACTTGTCCGAAACGAGTTTTGGCTTTGGCTCCTTTTAGATTACCACCGAGTACTTCTTTTTTGAGCCTGGTATATTCTGGAGATTCACTACCACCGATAGGGAACTTATAATATTTAACATCGGGAGGAAGATCATCCGGATCTTTTTTGATTTCGCTATCATAACGAAAGTCCGCCACCGCTTCAATTCCGAGTGAGTTAAAATATTGTAAATCTTTTGGTTTAAATTCAGTCAAGCGACTGGAACGATAAATTTTTCCCCAGCTGACGATCCTGCCGTCCATCGTTGGTATTCCTCCGAGATCTCTAAAGTTGGGAATTTTATCCAGATAAATTTTACGTTCGGAAACAATAGTTCGTTCTTTTTTATCATTTTCAATACCAAAAAAAATCCGGTTGGAATCAAGGTTATTGAGAACAATCTGTTTACCCTTAACTTCTATTTCCATTTCATTCCAGTTAATGGAGTCTGGTGTATTGCCTATATATATTTTCCATATCCCCTCTCGATCAAAAGTGAGTGTGTATGCACCTGATTTATCCCTTTCTACAACAATGGTTTCATTTAAAGTACGCTTTGGTACTGGCACACCTTTGCGAGCACAGGAAATAAAGATAATTCCTGAAAGAAGAAGCATTACAAGTATGATTGTTTTGATAACCATGAAATTTAATTTTAAAATATTACAATATCCAGTTAAATACACCATCAATAACGGCTACTGTAGCGGCGAGTGCAAGTGCCCAAAGGAAGTTTTGTACTTTCAATCCATCCAAAAAATAATCTGCTACCTGAATCAGGATAGCGCTCAGAATAAATTTAAAAATACCGAGTGACAAGATACCAAGCGTCATGACTTTTAGTGCCAATCCCAGGGTTACGTTTAATACGACGATTGCTAGTGCGACCAGAATGGCATGAGTAAAACTTTTGATGGTTACTCCTGGCAACAATTTGGCAGCAAGATAAAAAGCAGCAGCACTGATAAGTGCAGAAATGATAAAGGTCATAGTTAATTATTTTATTTATTTTCCAGTTGTTTAATTTTTCGTAGCGTCATACCGATCAGTTTTCTTTGTTCGGCTAGCAAGTTTCTAATCTCTGCGGGCATTGGGTGGTTATCTAGAAGTTGGTCATATTCCTTCAATGAAGCCCGTTCTCCCGTTTCGCATGCATCAAGTACCGCTTCGTCGTTATTAGAAGAAACAGCAGTACTAATGTCCATCCAAATCCGGTGTGCGGCGCCTTTGTAGGTACTTTGAATATTGGAATTGCCTCCATGTTTTAAAATAATATTCGATAATTGAACTGCGAATAAATTTCGTTGTTCGGATTTCTTTTGTAGAAAGTTGGACAGGGTATCGTTCTTGGCTATTTTGGCAGCACTTTTAAAACCTTTAACCGCATCGATATTCTTCTCTAACAAATTTTTTAATCCAGAAATAGTTTCTTTGGTTATAGACATGAAATTTTGATTTTAGAGGTTAAATAAACGCATAGCACTTTACAGATTGAACAGGTGAGAGAAGGGTTTGTTCAGGTGGGAGGAGTTCCTTCTTTAATTAAAAATATCCGTCCGTTTTATGGTTTTACCATTTTTTATCTGAATCGCGTGGTAGGCACTAGTGCCTCGGGAACTAAATAGCTGGGTATATTGATAAACGTAGGAACAAGTTCCTACGTTTATCTGTCAACTAACCTTCTCGACAGTCTTTATTTGAGTTTTTCAAATACTTTAGAGGGCGATATTTATGCGTTGGGAGGGCCGATTAACTAATCACTAATCAACTGTTCTTTTTGTCTAGTTGTCTAGATAAAAATTAATAGTTTGAAGTACATACTAATTTAGTACCCGAACCACTAGGGATGTCTCGTTTCCATTTTTTTAGAGTTGACCAATCCTCTTCGCTCCGTCAAGTAAACATCCTCGTGTACTGAAAAGATCATTTTTCGGTGACGAATTCAGAGATTCACCTGCTAAAATCTCCATAAACTTAAAAGGTAAATCTTCTTTTTGGATAAACGCTCCACCGTTATCCCGCTTGTGGTCTTAAAGTGCCCGTTCGTGTACTAAATATCTTTCTCTTGCGCCAAATCTCCAAAAGACCTTCTTTTAGTCTCCATCTTTACACTGTAATTAACCAATTTTTATCTCAATTTTTCCAAATATCAAAACGTCATGAATAAATTTAAGTATTTAAACTTTTACGTGGGACTGATTTTACTATTGTGTTCCAATTATGTTTTCGCACAGGTATCGGGAGGCGCAAAGCTGGATCCTGGCGTCAAAGGACAAAATGTAGGAATGGTCGTAGAACAGGCCGCACAGTCCGTTTTCAAATGGGAGCAAATCGCGGACAAGTCCTGGAAATGTACGAATACCACTGCTCAAAAAGACCAGGGAACTTTTACCGAAACGGGAAGAGATGAATGGTCCGTTTTTTTAACCAGTGATAAAACCAGCAGAAAATTTCAGATTGATTTATTTCAAAAAAAGGTGTACGATCGTTCTACTGGCCTGGAAACCTTCGGTGACATCACCCAGGTAGGTTTGAGACCTAATGGAAGTAGTTCACCAAATCCTCCAACTACCGGTTGGACGGCCTTTAATCCCGGGACTGATTATTTTTTTATTACCAATGTTGGAAACAATAAAGTAATGGATGTCGCTGGTTCCAGTACCAAAGTATCGACCAATGTCGGTATATACAACAAGCATGGTGGAAAAAACCAAAAGTTTAAATTCGTCCCCAAAGGTAACGATTACTATGCGATTGAAACGGCCTTAAAAACAAATATCTTTTTTTCTATCCATAATTCTGGAAAAGCGGATAATACCAATATTAAACTAAATAATCCTGTAGGTGTTCAACAACATTTTAAAGTAGAGAAAAATGCGAATGGAGAAATTCGGATGACTTCTAAATTAGCAAATGATCTTTATCTCGGAGCCGATGATGCTGGCAATAATCTGGTGGTGAGAAAAGGCGATAAAGGAAAAAAAATACTTTTTAAATTAACGCCAGCTACCGTAGAGACAACCAATGGCAACCCGGGGAGTGCCGGAGCAGGGAAAATCACCATGGTCAACACGACAAAAACATTTGTGGTAACCATTACTAAAGTAGATGATAGTGATTTTGAAAAAGTATTGGGTCCTAACAATTCTGCTCAGGTTGCTGCTGATATAGGAGATGTATTTACGTTTTCAACGAGTTCTGATGCTTTTGAAGCGCTTCCCTATACGGTAACTAAACTGGGAGAAACCCATAGAATTGTGGTGGGCGAAAGGTACACTTCGGGTAAAGGAAATAAGCTCCCGAACGTAAAAGCGAATCGGTATTCTTATGATCTGAAAAAAGTAGATCCTATTTTTATTGACTACACCAAAACACAAGCGATTAAAAATGTAAAAGGCAAGACCGTTGGTTACGGAGGAATGCGAAAAGAGCTTTTTGAACCTTTAAAAAATCAGGACATTGACTGGAATAATCAGGATGGAGATTTTGCTACAAAGAATCATTTTTCTTATGATCTCTTGATGGAGATGAATGCCAGTACGGAAACAAAAATGTTTTATTCTTCCAGCGCTTACGAAGAATCGTTCTCGGCGAATGTTGGAGCGGATACGCCTAAAGGGGGTGGGAGTGCTTCTCTCTCGCATACCTCTTCTAATTCTTCGGAAGAAACAAATATTTATAGTTATTCCAGAACTAAAGTACGAGCTTATAGTGTGAAATTAGAAAAGGAACATATCGCCTTGACCAACGATTTCAAAAATGCAGTAAATGCATTACCTAAAACGTACAATAGTGGTGCTTACCGAAATTTTATTAGCCAATGGGGAACCCATTATCCTGTTTCCACAACCTATGGTGGTGTTCAGGTAGCTGCTTATAAATTTAACGCAAAAGAAGTGATGGAGTCGGAAAGCATGGCCATTGGGGTAGAAGGAAATGTCAAAGCGGCTTCCGCAGGTGGTGGTTATAGTACTTCCTCGGAACACCGTGAGAAACAGGAGAACTCAAGTGGTATGCACCGTGCCAAAGGTGGTACTGGAATCGGAGAAAACTTTACGGTGGATATGACCAATTCTGTTCCCGTAGAAATAAATTTAAAACGGTTACACGAGTTGTTGGCCGCTAGATATTTTAAGGATGGTACGTCCGATAACGAATTGTCTTCCCGAAAGGCAAATTTGAAAAAGGCCATTACTGAGTACATCGGATCGACTACCGATAATGGACGATCGTTAAAACCACGAATGTACAAAATGAGCGATATTCAATGGAAAGTAACCAAAGATGATGATTTGGAAGTTTACGGTTGGGTAAAGTATAAAGCGTTTAAAGGAAATAAGGCATTTATCGACGAGAAGCCATGGTCGAGAAGTGATGCAGGTGGTTCCAGGGTAAATACCAAACATGGTACCGTTGAGCGGATTTCTGGTCATGCAATTATTGCGGTAACCGCTGAGAATGGAGCCGTAAATCCCGCCAACTATAAGTTTGGATTGTATGCGGATTTAAGGGATGATGTTTGGGATGGAGATGAGAAAATTGGATCGGGTAATGAGACCATAACCTTGGATAAGGTGAATACAACCGGTTACCAACGAATATCATTTTCTTTAAGCGATGGAGATGGGAAGATTGAAGTATCTGCTAAAGTAGAAGAAGTTATCCTCCCATTTGATCAATAGAGTGTTTTATAAAAGTACCCTCAATTTTCTTTCAAAATTGAACAAAACCAAATAGAAACAACTGGGAAGGGTCAGGATCTAATCTTGATGCCTTCCCTTTTTTATCAATTTTTTAAATAGTTTTTATGAAAAATATATTTTATACCAGTATTGCTCTTTTTATTTTTCTATTGAGTTTTCCAAGTCAGCTATTTACGCAGGATTGGAAGACTTATGCTCCGGGATCTGGTTATTTTATGATTGCTAACGTCGAGCAAAATAAAGTAATCGATGTGGCTGGGTCTGCTACGCAAGTTGGATCAAACGTAGTAATTTGGAGTAAACACAAAGGAAAGAATCAACAGTTTAGATTTATTAAAATAAGCGATGGTTATTATGCGGTCGAAACAGCACTGAAAAAGAATATTTATTTATCCATTCACAATTCCGGAACCACCGATTAAAATGGAGCAGAATGTGGGTGGAGAAGTTCGTTTTATTTCAAAACTAGGAAGTGATCTATACCTGGGGATGAGTGAAGCGGGGAATAATCTGGTGCTCCGCAAAGGGGATCAGGGATCAAAAACGTTATTTCAATTAATACCCGTTGTAACGGATCAACCTAGACCGGATATTTCCATCAACGAACCCGTGGTTACGTCGCATAACAATTCGTTGACTACTTTTCGTGTGATCGACAAAGAAGGATTGGCCATCATGGAATATCAATATACAGATATAGAAGCCGAGAATAATTTTAGTACCGAATGTTCGCTTCCCGAGTGGTTGCCATCCATTACCTGTTAAGCAATGTTTTGAAATATCGGGAAAATATAAATGGAACGGTTACGATGCATCGTGGAAAGAATTGTCTTGTAAAGATTGATAAAAATTATTTAATCTAGGATAGAAATATTCTTACCTTTATGAATCCAAGTGCTTTGACAAAACAGCTTTTAAAAAACGGCTGTTTGTTCAGGCACTTGTTTCAATATAAAACCAAAAGAATGAGAACCCTTCTATTCCTGTTTCTGTTATGCTTTGTTGCGCCCAAATGCTGGTCCCAACAATTGATCGTCGACAGCCTTCATCAACTCCTCCTAAACGAAACCGATCCCTACGAACAGATGGACTTACATCTGGGTTTGACCCGTGCCAGTGTCTTCTCCAGAGATGATGTTCAATGTGAAAAAAGTATTCAGCTTGTCTTGGATTTAAGTGAAAAACACGAATGGCCGGAAGCGAGCGTAATCGCCTATGTCTTTAAAGCGGTAAATGAATTAAATAAAGGAAGCGGGAGTCAGGTACTTTATGAGTACGTCCAAAAAGCAATTAAATTAGCCAATCAAATCGATGACCAATCGGGATTGGCTTTTGCCAACTATCATCTTGCCGAATATTATATTTTTGATAAAAATGACCCGGAAAAAGGGTTGGAAATAATTGCGGCGGCTTTAAAAAAAATCAACGCTTCGGTTGCGCATCAGCATATTGGAAACATCTATAAAACCCAGGGCGTTGCCCATAGTTATTTAGGTGATGATGAGGCGACTTTGAAAAGCTATCAGCAGGCATTGGCTTATTTTGAAAAAGTAGCAGAGGATCCATTTATCGTCGAGCGCTTGAATCATAAAAGTGCATTAGATACGGATGATGGTAAGCTGAATACTGGACAAGTCCTGAATTATCTTTCTAATATGCTGGCAGAAAAGGGAGACTTTAAAACTGCTTTAGCTTATGCGCAAAGGGCTATCGGTCTTTACAATTCTGTTGGAGCGGTCAATCAGGAAGCCTGGTCAATCAGAACGGCAGCTTATGTTTATCAATTAAACGGTGAGCTGGATCAGGCAATTGAGAAATATCAGGAAGCTATTAAAATTTTTGAGGCGACCGATAATCGCTTCCGCTTGATTGGTTCACAGTTAGCAATTGGAGAACTCTTTTTCCGGAATAAAGACTATGAAGCGGCGTTTGAAAATTTTGGAAAGGGAAAATCTAATAGTGTTTTTATTAAGGATACCGTGTACTTAATAAGAGCCATGGGATGGATGGGAAAAACTGAATTAAGGAAAGGAAATGTGGAAGAAGCCCTGAAAGTTACCAACGAGGCGCTGATAATTAATGAAGTTTCGGCAAATGATGGAGAACGCTACAAGTTGCTAGAAATTCTATCTGAAATTCATGAAATAAAAGGGGATTACAAACTGGCTATCGAACTGAACAAGGAGGCTATTGTGCTCAATAAAAAAACGAAAGGATATCGCCATTTACAAAAGAATTATACCCATCTGGCCCAGTTATTTTCTATAATAAATCAAATTGACTCAGCGCGCCACTACGGAAATTTAGCATTAGAGAATGGGAAGCAATATGCTTCGGCAGACCAAAAAATTAGCTTACAAAAAGTATTATCAGACGTTTATGAAAAAGCGGGAGATTACCCACAGGCGCTTAAATTTCATAGAAAATATTTTGAGCTATTCAAAAAATCTTACGATGATCGGGCGCAGGGAATTTTAAAAAATGAACAAGTTCGACAAGACGTAGCTGGAATCGAAGCGGAGAAAAAACAGGTAGAAACCATGGCCAATCTTCTAGCCAGTAGAAATCAGCTATATCTCATTTTGGCCTTGGGATTAGGATTTGTGTTGTTGCTGGGAAGCTATTTATTTTATCAATTAAGAAAAACAAAACAACAACTTGAGCGCCAGAATACGCAACTTCACCAGCTAAATATTACCAAAGATAAATTTTTCGGCATCATCGCCCATGATATTCGCAGTCCCATTGTAGCACTGGATGGAGTGGGAGAACAGATGGAATATTATTTAGAAAAAAGGGATACACCCAAATTAGAAAGGCTGGCTACCCGGGTAGATGACACGGCCAAAAGATTAAGTGGACTGTTGGACAATCTTTTAAACTGGGCCTTATTACAACAAGGAGTAATTCCGTTTCATCCCAAATCTATCAACGTAAAAGAAGTGGGTGAAAACACTTTTCAGATGTTTAAAAACAATGCGGATACAAAAAGTATTAGCCTGGAATTAAATATTGATCCGCTGGAAAAAGTCTTCGCGGACGAATCGGCCTTGAATACCATTTTAAGAAATCTGGTGAGTAACGCGATTAAATTTACGCCAGCGGGAGGAACCGTATCGTTGAGTACCGAAACAAAGTCGGATAAAATTTTTATCAAAATAAATGATACGGGAACGGGTATTTCAGCAGAGAAGTTAACGAAACTTTTCTCCCTCGAAAAGCAAAGTGCCAAAGGAACTTTTGGGGAAAAAGGGACTGGGCTAGGATTGACGTTGGTTAAAGAACTGGTAGAATTAAATAATGGTTCGATTGATGTAACGAGCGTCCTGGAGCAAGGATCGAGTTTTTTGGTGGGACTGCCGATGAATGGGTAACCGTTCGAATGGTAGCCATTTTGCGCACGAGCGGTCATAAAAATGGCACGAACGAAAATTCCTTGGTTTTATATAAAAAGCCTATCTTGACCTTTACAAGGAATTCGTATTTTAAAAACCATCTAATAATCCCTCCATGTCCTTTAAAATTCTTATCGTCGAAGACGAAGAACTCTACGCGGATAAACTCGAAATGCTCGTCGATAAACTCAGCTACGAACATCTTGCTACCGTAGACAATAGTAAGGAAACGCTGCGTATTTTAGAAAAAGAGATTCCTGATTTAATACTGATGGATGTACATATCCGGGGAGAACACGACGGGATCGAGCTAGCGGGACTTATTCAAAAAAAACATTTGATTCCTGTTATTTTTATCACTTCTTTGCAGGATGACCTTACCTTTTCGAGGGCTTCCCGTACCAATCCGATCAATTTTTTGGTCAAACCTTTTAATGACCTTCAGCTCCAACGGATGATTGAATTAACCGTTAAAAAACTTTCTCAATTAGAAAATTCCGTTCCTGATAATCCACCTAAAACGTTACCGCAAGACGAAGAAATCTGGGATAACGACTTCTTATTTAAAGATCATTTTTTTATTAAAACCCGACAACAACTGGAGAAAGTAGCGACCAGAGAAGTACTTTTTTTAGAGGCCGATGGTCACTACTGCCAGGTACATACCCCTAAGAAAAAGTTTTTAGTCCGTCTCCCAATGCTTGAACTTTTTAACCGACTACCCAAAGATTTATTTTTACAAACCCATCGTAGCTTTTTCGTAAATATCGAAAAGGTCGACTCGGTTGACTTGCAGGATAGCGTCATCATTATCGGTGAAAAGCAAGTGCCATTAAGTAAAAGAAACCGGGCGATTGTCCTAAAAAAGTTGAATTGGATTTAGTCAGATTATTTGCAATAATGTGTGAAAATTATGTTGATAATAAATTTGTATTTTTACGATTGTTGGATATTATAGTTGAATGAAATGTTAAGTAAGGTATTGGTATATTGGGTTGAACTTAAATTTTTTAGGAATGGGAAAATATAATGCTATTAAACAGAACATAACTCAAGTTGTCTTAATTGTATTTAGCGTTGTGCTTGGTCTGTATTTAAGTGAAAGAATAGAGGAAAGAAAAAATAAAAAAGCATCAGATAATTTATTGGTGAAGGTGAAATCTGAGGTAAAAGACAATATGAAACTTGTGGAATATTGGTCCTCGTACCACAAGGAAATTTATATAAATTTAGACAGCCTTTCCAGGGATGAAATGTTTATAGAAGCATTCAAAGAAGATAAATCTATCTTTTATGAAAAATTACTTACCAGAGGAAGTTTTATGGGTATTTTTCCAGCTAGCGATGCGTGGGATATTGCCAAATCTCATCCGCTCATTGTAAATTTTGATTACGATAAAATGGTCATGCTATCCAAAATATACAACCAACAAAAAATAACTTTTGAACCTGGAATGGAGATGTTAAAAACACTTAGTTCAAAGGATGTAAATACAGAAAAAGATGTAAGGTCAAATCTGGTATTTATGGCTGAAAGTATGCATGAATTGGTGGCCCGAGAAAATCAATTGATGAATTATTATAGAGAAGCAGAAGAAAAACTTGATCTATTTATCAAATTAAGTGTAAGTGAACTTAAAAGCTACGCTGGTAATTATTGGAATGAAAAGGATGCTTTCGCTAGAAAAATCTATGTCAAGAATGATACACTCAGGTATTTTCGTAATGAGAAAAGTGAAAATACTTTGATGCCAATTAGTGCTAATGAGTTTAAGATGATCAATATAGCTTCAGATGTTCGGGTAACATTTGATAATAAAGAAATCCGTTCTATGGCCGTCACTATAGACGGAAGGAAACCGGAAATTTTGAATGAATTTCAACCGATAGTTTATACAACTAACGAGCTTACTAATTTTGAAGGTAGATATTATAATGAAGAGATTGATGAATTTTACTCCCTAAAATTAGAAAAAAGCGCGTTGACCCTTTATGTAAATAACAGTAAAAAATCGCCTTTGAAATCAATAAGGAATAACCTTTTTTTAAATGATGATTATGGTACCTTTCAATTCAGTAATGATGAGGAAGGGAAATTATCTGGCTTTCAGTTAGTGGATGGGCAAGAGAAGAATTTAGTGTTTGAAAAGAAGTAAGTAGACTATTAAAAATTATTAAAAAAATATGGAGCCGTGTATTTTCAAAACACAAAGTTTGATGACTATTCTCTAGTCGGCGTCTCTGTTGATCAGGTAGATGATTATTTAAAATGGAGAACCAATTATTTTCGTATTCCTTAACCTATTCTCACTAAAACCATCTATGCTTCCTATAAAAAACAAATACATACTTTTCTATCTACTCATACTTTGGAATGGAACCATCCTCTCTTCCCAAAACCGCTTCGATACTCTTCGAACGGTAAAAATGACCGCGGTCGCTGATCTTCTTTCCGAAAGTATCACCATTCACTGGACCGACGATGCCGACGACAATACTTATCATCTATACAAAAAACTTCCAACGGAAGATACCTGGGGCAGCGCCATTTTTAGTTCCGGAAATCAGGATACCTTCTATCTGGATCAGGAAATTGAAAAAGGAGCATTATACGAATATCGGATCTTAAAAGAAACGGGAGATAGCCTTGGCTACGGGTATCTTTATAGCGGTCTGGATTATAAATCACCGTATCAGCAGGGTGATATCTTGTTGTTGCTAGACGCGGCTGCCCAAAATACAGTTGCCGAAAATATTGAAATATATCTCGACCTTTTAAGATCAGAAGGCTGGAATCCTCGATTGGAAATAGTTTCCTCCGACGCGACAGTCTCCGAGGTAAAAGCCATTATTTTAGATGAATACGAAACGCTAAATAATTTAAAAACGGTTCTACTGTTGGGAAATATTGCCGTCCCGCATGCTGGAAATATCAATCCCGACGCGCACAACGATCACAAAGGCGCCTGGCCTGCGGATGTATACTACGGCGATATGGATGGTGTCTGGACGGACGAATCGGTCAACAACACGAGTAGCGCTTATCCCCGTATACACAATGTTCCGGGAGACGGGAAATTTGATCAGGACTATATTCCGGGAGAAATTGAGCTGGCAGTAGGACGCCTGGATTTTTCCGAATTACCCATTTTTGATCTGAACGAATATGAATTACTAGACGGATATTTAGAAAAAAATATTGCTTTTCGGACCGGGGCGTATCGTCCCCGACAGAAAGCTGTTTTTAAAAATAGAAATTCCTGGAAAGAAGGACTGGGGCAAAACGCCATCCGAAATTTTGTACCGCTGGTTTCCAATGACAGTATCACCTACGAAGATTTTTTTGATGCTTTTTCCGATTCTTTTCTGTGGTCTTACGGTGGATCAAGTGGGTCCATGACTAGTTCCAATAGTCTGGGAAATATCAATACCTACGCTAATAATAATTTTCAAGCAGTCTTCACCGCTTATTTTGGTTCCTATTATGGAGATTATGATTTTGAGAATAACTATTTACGGACGGTACTGGCTTCGGGAAAAGTATTGAGTACCGCTTGGGTTGGCGCACCCAACTGGTATTTTCATCCCATGGGAATGGGCCTGGATTTGGGCTTTTGTACACGCTTGACGCAAAATAACCAGGATCTTTATTATGCCGGATTTTTTCCTAAATCAGTTACCATTAATTTATTGGGAGATCCAACTTTAAGCGCATTTATTGTCAAAGCGCCACAAAATCTGGTTGCAGATCAACAAGAAAATTATATTAATTTGAATTGGTCTACTGTAGCGGACGACTTGCTGGGGTATCAGGTTTATAGGAAAACGGTGGAGGAAGATTATTTTACTTTACTAAATGAACTGCCAACAGTAGATACATTTTTTGTGGATTCTTGTGTGGCTGGAAATACAGAATTCGAGTACATGGTCAGTGCTGTCAAACGGGAAATTACGCCAAGTGGTTCTTATATTAACCGCAGCAACGGTCCGATCCTTTACATTGAAAGTCAGCCCAATACTTTACCCGAGGCTAATTTTGAACTCACGTGGGAAAGTGGTATTCTCAGCAGTCTGAATCAATCTGTTGATGCCTTTGAATTTCAATGGATTCTACCCGATGGTACGACAACAGAGGAGGAAGATTTTGTGATTCCGTTGGAATCAAACGGAACGATAACGGTAACGTTGATTGCCAGTAATCTCTGTTTTTCAGATACTCTGGAGCAAACGCTTTTGGTTAATTCAACTACCAGGCTTACTATGGAAAAAATAATAACCATTTTTCCTAATCCAATGAGTGATTTGCTGATTTTAAACACAAAACAAACTATTAATAACTTATCTTTGTTTAATATATTTGGAAAGCCTGTTAAAAAATTCGGACTTCTTCCATCGGGGAAGCACGAATTGGCAGTAAGTGCTTTGCCTCCAGGAACTTATATACTGGAAATAAGCATTGGAGCGGTAACTTTTTATCACAAAATCCTAACACTAAAAAATAAGTAAAATAAAAATGAATGTATACTGTTTTTTTGTTATTTTATTAATAAGTATTCCGTTTTTATCAAAGGCTCAGGTGGTCCATATTTCGGAGCAGTTTTTTAATCTGGATATGGATAAAAAGATGATCCTCGTCAATGAACATCCAGAGACCATCAATCTAAATTATCCGGAGCCCAAGTCCATCATTACTTCCGGTGGCCGTGATTATCAATTGTTAACAACCGTTCCACAAATTGCTACCAATATTTCCTATATGGTCGCGGACAATCAAAACGATACTTTTGCTTTATTTTTTACCACCTTGCCAGTTGTTCAAATCCAAACAAATAACACCATCGTCGACGAGCCCCGTGTTTATGCTAATTTTACGCTTTGTGAGTCCAGTGGCACATTAGTTCAACAAGATATAGGTATTGAATATCGGGGAGGGTCAACACAAGTTTTGCCAAAAAAATCATTGCGAATAGAATTCTGGGAAGATGGTCTGGGAGAAGAAACAAAAAATATTTCTTTGCTCGGAATGCGTAGGGATGATGACTGGAATCTAGAGGCATTATATCACGAACCGTTGCGGTTAAGGAGTAAGTTAAATTTTGATCTTTGGCGTAGATTAGACACGCTTTATTATCAAGCCGAAGAACCCGAGGCCATCAATGGTGTTCACCACGAATTTATCGAACTCTTTGTCAATAATGAATATCGGGGTGTATATGGTTTGAGCGAACGGGTGGATCGGAAACAGCTTAAAATCAAGAAGACAGGATCGAACGAAATTCGAGGTGAACTCTACAAAGGCGTCGCTTGGGGAGCATCTACTTTTACTTCTTTATCTGCTTTTAATAACAATAGTAAGTTTTGGGACGGTTTTAAATATATATATCCCTCAGATACCATTAATTGGTTGCCTATTTATAATTTTGTGGATTTTGTAATTAACGAAAATAGTGCGGATTTTTTTGAAAACTTTCCAGACGAATTCGAGATGGACAACGCTGTCAACTATTTTATTTTTATAAACTTATTGCGGGCATATGATAATGTTGGAAAGAATATTTTTATCGCCCGCTATGATCAAAATGCACCTTACTTTTATGTTCCCTGGGATTTGAATGGCGCTCTTGGTTTATTCTGGAATGGCAACGCTGATCCTTTTGTAGAAGGCATTCTCTCCAATGGGGTTTTTGATAGAATGGTTAACGATAACAGTTCCGGTGGATTTTTAGAAAAATTAGAGTTACGTTGGTGTGAACTGAGAACAAATATTATCACCGTCGAGCATATCATGGAACCCTACTACACAGAATTTGATTATCTAAATTCAAATGGCGTATATGGTCGAGAAGCCATGGCTTGGGAAGAATATGATTTTGCGGGCGATCAATCCATCAATTACATAGAAAATTGGCTGGCAGGACGAATTGCGTATTTAGACGATTTTTTCTCCAACACAGAATTACTTATGTCTGTTACAACGCCATCTGTGGAAGATAAAAATGTAAGCATTTTTCCAAATCCTGCTTATGGTCAAATCCGGATCATCTCTAAAATCGACGATTGTCCTGTAAAAAAAATTGTCCTGTTCAGTGCTGTCGGCGAATATATGCGAAATATGGAATTACTTCAGGAAGAATTTACCATTGACCTAAGCAATCTTTTACCTGGTATTTATTTTTTAAATTTAGAATTTTGTAATGGGTCTAAAATGGTAAAACGACTCGTGATTAGATGATGGATTATTCAACTGTTCTTAATGTTCTAGAAAAAAATAGTTATTATTGCCTGGCCATTCCTAAGGAACGAGGATTAAAAATATTAGTCATAATTCTGAATTTATTAGATCGTTGTTCCTTAAATATTTACCTGTTTTTCATTTCTTTAAAAAAACGCTATAAATTAAAAAATAATGAAAGAAAACCTAAAATCCATTGACCTCGGGGAAGGACTAGGTGACATCGTCTTCGGTATGTCCCGCGAAGAGATTAGAAAAATGTTGGGAGAACCGACAGAAATTGACGGCAATCCTTTTGACGATAAAGTAGGGGAGCGAACGGAAAACTGGCACTACGACGAGCTGAAATTATCCCTTAGTTTTCAAGAACCACTCGACTGGGAACTGGATACAATTTCTGTAACTGATCCCTTTTATGAGTTAAACCAACAGTCTCTCATCGGTAAAAGAATGAAAATGGTCAAAGCCATGCTGGATGATATGGATATCACGGATATTGAAATGGAAGACCATTCTGACCCAAAAGGTAAAAAGCATATCCTGCTTACCTCTGATGCTTATTTATCCAATTTTTGGTTTGATGACGGCATTTTGAAAGAAATTCAATGGGGACCAGAGGACGATGTGTAGTTTTTCTGTAAGTGAATGATTAGTATTACTTATGTATTAAAACAAATACCTTGTTCAGTTGATTTACTGAACAAGGTATTTGTTTAGGTAAAAAAGATAAATGTTTGTACCTGTTTTGTTACTGTCCTTAATCCCGAGACAACCATTGAAAATGATCTGAATAGTGATATTTATATAACCCATCCAAACCGCCCTTTTTACAACCGCCACAACTCTTTTGTAATCTCCCGCAACTCCAACTGTAACGTCTCTGCCGAATTCACCGAGTCACTTTCTAAAATCCTCAAACTTAGTCGATCAATCGAATCCAGATAATACTGGTCATCCTCCATCTCGCTTTTCATTCCCTCCATCTGCGCCAGGTCTTCGTAATTTCGTTCTCGCAATTGATTTAATTTTTTTCGCTTTCTAGCCAGTTGGCTGGTCATTTTCTGATTATCCAGGAGGGTAGTCAATTTTTGCTGACAAGTTTCATAAAATTCCACCTTCGTTTGGCGAAGGCCAAGTTCCGTTTGAAAATCAGTATGCAACCGTTCACTTTCTCGTCTGGTGTCCGCGTTAAGATTTTTGGTTCTAAGCGATTGTTGTAATTCAAAAATATCCTGTTTAATTTCCGTAATTTCTTGTTGGTGAATCGCCAGTTCTTTCTTACAATTTTCCAACCGCTGTGCCACTCGTCCTTCCGTCGTCTTTGCATAAAGATCTGCTTCTTTTTTATCATTTTTACTTTTAAAAAAATAAAACAGACTACCGATCGTTGCCGCTGCTACCAGGATGATGATAAAACCCAGTGGGTGTATTCGCATCAACATTCCAGAAAAAACAATCCCCAGTAATACCAGGATTCCCGCAAATAATACTTTCCCTAAATTATTTTCTGAATTACTCAATATTATAAAATTTTAAAATAAAAGTCATATAAAAAGTAAAATGCTTACATGTAATTTCTACTGTTTAATAAAAATAGTAAAATCAAGCTTAGGAAT
>Ga0114957_1001075_pt1 | contig 32118 bp, 32 predicted proteins | sample BantaG_FD_87175 | JGI IMG/M metagenome (GOLD analysis project Ga0114957, IMG submission 87175) | Marine algal microbial communities from Bantry Bay, Ireland - BantryBay_4 metaG | ecosystem: Host-associated > Algae > Red algae > Unclassified | place: Bantry Bay, Ireland | collected 2014-11-21
AATTCTAATAAAGTTGAAAACTATGTCTGCTTTAGGCAGACTTTAACAGTTGGTTACTCAGATTTAAGAAAAGTATCCACTACGAAAGGCGAAGAGCGCATCATCTACAATAAGAGGTTTAATCTTATATTTTATTTTCAACTCATCATAAGTTACATTTAGTTCATAAATAGCAATATCTGTTCTCGTCATAGTACTATATACAATTTTGGAAGTTTCTAACGTTTTTAGAATTTCACCATTTTGAGATAATAAGCTAATTGAACGTACTGAACGTTTATTTAGTAGTGCTTCATCTTTCTCTAAATACCTTTGCTCAAGGCAGTGACCATTGGTGATAACTAAAGCTTTTGAGTATGTAGATCTAGCTTTCAAAGTTATAATTGCTCCTGAACAATCACCTAATTCAACAATTCCTCTAAAGTCCTCTTTTGAAGTTTGATCTATGTAATTAAATTTTTTGATTCTTTGGAGGAAAGAATTATTTCTAGAAAAAGCAGGTGTTGAAAGTAGAAATGAAAAAAATATTATTTTTGTTATAAATGGTTTCATTATGCACCTTCTTTATTATTTATCTCGAAAACCAGCATTGAGGTCTTAAAGCCGTTTGTAAGTCAGTTTGTTCGCAATTTCCATTATTTAGATGTTTCTTACATAATGCACCACTAATAATTGAATCAAACCGGCATTGTGTACTTGGATAAGTACCTGCCCCCACAATTGAAGATTCAACTACATTTGAGTCTCTATTGAAAAAATCAACCATAAGATCCTTTCTCAATGAGTCAAATTCTTCTTCTGTATACCTTTCTTCTTCCACTAGGTTATGAGAAATAGATTTTTCATAGCTTATAAATTGTTCTGTTACTTTTCTTGCAATATCAATAAAATCAAAACCTGCAAGGGCTGTTACAATACAGATATTAGTACCTTGGTCGTTATCAACATATACCTTGGAACATTGATCTTGGTGAAAAGATAAGAATTCTTTGTCTGGAAAACTACTGATAATTGATGATAAGTCTCTATTGGCCCATAGTTTCCTTAAGCAACTACCACTCCAGTAATCAGCTTGTCCTTCAGAAGAAATTTTAAATTCCCCGTATTCATTCTCTATAATATCTAGAGGAGCACCTCCAATGATATGTCCCAGTTCGTGGCACATTACAAGTTCTAAGGTTATGCTAGACGAAGTTCTTTTAGCAAAACCACCTGGCATGAAAATCTCTGGTGACTTGTTAGAGTTGTAATCCATATTGGGATTGAATCCCCCTTCATCAAATTTGAAAACAGACCAGCCATTTATAATCTTCAAATCCTTACCTGTTAACTTTTTGACCATAGGAGAAAACAACTCCTGAAAGTTCTTAATTAGATTGTTGAAATCATTTTGTGATATAGAGTCTTCTACTAATTCAACATAATTCAATCTTTTTTGACTTGAGTGATTAGAAGTAGTGAACTTGCACATTGCCCCATAGGAGTACTGTGTGAATAATAAGACGATGAATAAGCGATGTAACATAATGTTTCCTTTTATATAATCCACATTATATCTATGATCACTCTATTGAGCTCTCTAGCAGGTATGAATTACATTACCTGCTTACTTTTTAGACAATCAGAAAAGTAAAAGCCCGTTAATCACTAGATTCGAAAATTTAAGATGATCAGTAGCTTGGAGATTCCAAGCTCTTTTTATTTTTGATAAGAAATCATATCTTTTCTGTAACAGAGACTTTTTTCTTAGCTCTTTCGTTCAAGGCAAATTTGGAAAACTAGTGTTTAAAAACCTTTATTTAGAGAAAGTCCCTTTTCGAATGCTTTTAGTTTGTCATATGTTCTATTGCAAATTGATAAACATATTGAATCTGGATTATCTCCCTTCATTGACTTCATTGATCTTTGACAGTGTCTCGAACATGAGCGATGGAAAGAACCGAGAATATTTAACAAACTCAACTCGGAAGTATTCTCACATAGCTTAATGAGTTCATCATGCAGGGCGTGGCGAACTTGATCGATGCTTTGGTAACTTATTTGATAAGCAGTGTATAGCAAGTGATTTGTTGACTGGGCTGTAAAAGCAACAATTGTTGAATCAACAACAAGTTCTTTGCACGTCTTCGCTGATATAAGTAAAGGGTCATCTCCTCTATATGAGCTGATTATTCGCTCATTCTTTTGATAGCTAGAGCAGCTAATAGCGATGGTTAGTACAATCATGAAATGGAGTATTCGCATTATTAGGTCCTATTATTCGAGTAGTACTATAATATTCGGTGCATCGTAGGTGAAACTTTAAAAAACGATGTTTTTAACTAATATCTAAAGCTGCCTTAGAGTCTAATTTTTTCTGGGCACCTGAGTGAATCTAAAGCCTGGATCTTACGGTACAGATTTAATACTTGCTTTAAGAAACTAAAGATTAACTCGTCCTATTAACTTTCTTTTTAGGAGTTGTAATATAAGTAATGCATTGGCTTGCAACCTTAGGGGGACAACGATTCCAAAACCCCTTATCGTTTCAGGAGCTTCATCATTCAATAGCCCGGAAACGACACCAACAACCCTTTCGGAAGCATTAAAGAGTCCGGATCCCGAGTCACCCGGTTGAACAGATCCCCCGTTACTTATGACTTCTGATGATTCATCTCGAATTCCAAATTTTTCAGGAGAGACAAGGTAAAGAAGAGGAGTCCCGCTGATCTCATCCTCTTCTGCAATTAAAATATTTCCTTCTATCAAAACCTTTGTTCCAAAATTAAATAATTCTTTAAACCTGTCCCAAAGTCTGCCTGTCTTCCCGAAACCAACAACGGAAGCCTTATCATTGTTAAAGACTTCCTTTAAACTAATTGGAGCAATCATATCAAAATTTATGTATTTAGAACTTTTTTTATCTAAAATTAAAAAAGCAATATCTGTCCCGATTTTTTCTTTTATTCCATTGAACGTTGAGGTGTAAAGTATCTCTTTGACTTCTATGTTCGAACTAGATTCTTCTTTGATATAAATAGTAATTTCAGAAACGTTAACCGAAGTTGAAAAACTGGAATCTTCATTGGCAATACAATGTCTTGCGGTGAGTACTACTCGATTTGAAATAATTGTACCGGTGCAGGAAACTGTACCGATATCTTTTTGTACTCTTAACCTTACGACTGATGGTTTACTAGTACCAGGTAAGAATTTTCCACCTTCTATTAACAGGTTCGCAAAAGATGTCATTGAAATTAAAACTGAGGTAAGTATTAAAAGTATTTTCATGCAACCGGTCCTTTAATAGTTGTCATTTAGAAAGCCAAAAGAAATACTTGCTCTCGAGAGTTGAGTAAGCTTTTTCTAATCTAATAGAACCTTAGCACTCAATTGTCTTTAGGAAATAGCTGTATGAAAAAAATACTGAGAACTCAAGGAAGTGTATAAAATTTAAACAACAAAAGTCATGTTTTATTTGGTTTTCTTGAGATTTAATTATGGAGGAGTTTAAACACTGCGGCAAAACTAGTTTTTTCTAGAGTAATAAATCAAAGTGAGCTTGGAGTAACTAAACCCTATTGATCATATTAAATTTAAAAAATAACTGATTTGTTAGCTGAGAGCTCACCCTTCAGGTTCGTGGTATTCACAAGAGTTAGAGGTCATCCCGTAAACAAGTAAGAATTGTTCTCCCGCTATCTCTTTTGTTGCTGCAATAACACTAGAGCATTCATAGGTTCCCCAGTCGATAGATGATAAGAGCGATAATGTACTCTGATCCATGGGTAAAACATTCTCCCCTGAGTATTTAGCTTGATTGTAGTTGATTTCAATATTTTCAACGGGATTTCCTGTCCCAAATACTTTAATTTTAAATGAACCTTCTGTAATCGATGAAAGTTCTCGCTTTGAGGCTGTTTCTTTGAATTGAGAACAACTTATTAAAGCTCCCAATACAAAGAGATTTAGTAAAAATTTCATTATTCACACTCCTTGATTATATCAACTAATCGGAGAAGTTTGGACGAATCTTTAACCAATATTTAATTGCCTAGACTTAATGCTAAGTTTTCTATTTTCATTTCAATTGTAAAAAGGAAACAATTCTTTTAAAAAGTAGTATATATTTAAGAATAATGAAAAAATTTGCAATATTGAAAATTCTCTTCTTATTAACATCATCTATTCTGTTATTGAGTAGTACTCTTAAACGAAGAGATTTATTCCCAGCAAAAAATTGTAATTTGCCTTATTGTCAAAACATACCTTTTTACCAGGCTGATTTTAGTAAAGCCTACAAAAAAATGGAGAAAGATAATAAACAAAACCAGGTGGTAGAAGTACCTGTAAAGGGAAGTTTCAACAAGAATGGGAAAATTGAAAACTATATACTTAACGCAGAGGGATTTATTGGAGGAATGACTGATTCAGTCTCAATCCCAATATTAGGCTACCACAACGATGGAAAGTTCATAATTAAAACTAAAATTGGACCATTCTATTCGTCCAGTAATTCTCTGAAAAATAAGGGTATGGACAGTATCTTCTTTGTTGACTTGAAGAGCAGAAAGAAAATTAAGAGTTTTAATATTCCTTTATATGTAGGAGATAATATAGCACTTCAACGATTCAAGTTTGGAGCCGATTATAAGTTAATCATCAAGGAGAAACTAAAATGTTTTAGTCACGACCTGAATCTGAGCTTTAAGAAGTCAGAGTTGGAAAAGTGTTCTGGCTATATCCCAGGAAAAAAGTTAAAAATTTTTACTTCAAATATTTTAAAGAAATATCCTTCTAAAGGCGAGTACTATGAAGTATTTTACTCAAAGAAGCTTCCATACTTAATTTATGCGCTAACGTATCTTCCAGCAGATACATAAAGCTTCTTTTTTGTCTAAATCACTACTCAATTGCATTAAATCCTCATTCTGATACCATAATAAAATATGATTAAAAAATTAAATTTTCTTATTTTTATTTTCTTGTTTTTAGCGTGCCAAAAGCCACCCCTGTCAAAGATGCCGAATACAAGAACGACTTCCTCTGTAAATCCTGATGACAGTTCTGATGAATCTGATGAAAGTTCTGATGAAACTGAGGACAAACTTGAAACCTTCATCTTTAACCTCTCGATACCTAAAAGCTGTAGTGTTGCTTTAAGTTTTCGGAAGTTTGATTACAAAAGAAATCTCATCTCAGAGTTTAATTACAACCAAGATGACCTCCACTATACGGCCAGTATCTCTAAGCTTCTTATTCTCTTATCTGTCATTGATGAGATCGACTCAGGAACATTTTCTCTTCAAGATAAAGTAACTTCAATAAATCCGAGTGAGAAGGTTCAAGGAAATCTTACTATAGAACAGGCTCTTAAAAAAATGATTGAATCTTCAAGTAACTTTTATTCAGGAGTATCTCAGAGACTTCTAAAAGGCCCGAATGATGAGAGAGGGATAAATAAAACAATTGAGATTATTGAGAAATATGGCTTTGGAAAAGGAAAGTTTTGGGTTGGTGCCGGATATGATAATGGCCCTAAGAACAGTAGAGGTTTAAGGTATAACCATGAAGCTAAAACTTCGTTCATTGCTCTTTACTACCAAACATTATTAGAGGGAGACTTTCCCTTATCAGAAAAAATGCTAGAGCTCTTATCAAAATCTAAGATTAATAACCGTTTCTTCAGAGCTTTAGTTGAGAATAATGTTGCTCAGCCAGAAAACATTTGGCGAAAAAGTGGGAGCTGGACAGGAAATAGTACCTATTCTGATAGTGTGATGTTTAAAAATGAACAAGAAGAATACTATATCATAGTCCTTTTAACACAAGGAAGCTCTTGCATCCAAGCTGGTTCTAAAAGTTGGTTTGAGGAACTTGTTAAAGATATTTATAACTCTTGAAAATCTTGTCTTTAAAAATTACTAGGATATTATTCTTATCTAATCACTTACTTTAAGAGTCAGAATTTTGCTTTGAAGCATACTTGGTATAATTACCAATTTCTTTTTAGGGATAAAACCAATATCAGCACTACCTTTTTGTGTTTTTAAAAGAAGCTCCGTTTCGCCAGATTGAGTGATTTTATAAATTTTACCTGCAACCCAATCAGAAACCAAGAAATTACCACTGCCTGTAATTTCCAGACCATCTAAGTTTCCTAGAGGCTTTTTTGTGATATAAGAGATTTTCTTTTCTTGAATGTTTATTGAGTAAAGCCTGCCCAATACTTTCGTGGACCAATCAGTTGTAAGCCCCCAAGATGCAACATAGAGTTTCCCTGATTGGAATAAAAGGCCATTAGGAGATTCAAGGTCATCTCCTTTCATGAAAATAATACTTTTATAATCTATAATCTTATAAATACTACTTCCAATAGTATCTGAAACATAAACAGTTCCATCAGGGGTAATCGCAATATCGTTTAAAAATTGCGCACCAGGAACTTGAACCTCTTTAATGATCTTAGCAGTAGAAATATCAATCACAAGAACTCTATCTATGTCAGATACCCATAAATTTCCATTTTGAGCACGCATTCCCTTGGGGGCGTTTAAACCTGTTAACCATTCCTTAGTTACCAAGCGCTCATCAATAAAAGATAGAGTGGAGATATAACCCTTTCCATCTTTTGCATTTCCTTCGCCATCAACGTTAGAGATAAAGGTAAGCCCTGTAGTAGGGTCAAAATAAACTGACTCGGGATTTGAAAGGTTTTGAAGAATCGCTGCCTGGGTAGTCTTCTTTAAGGGTGTTGAGCAAGAAAGTAAAATAAAAGTGAGTACTAATTTCATGAAAGTCTCCAAATTGGGAATGCCAAATAATCTACCCAGGATAAGTCTGTTTTTAGCAAATAATGAGTCATTGTTCAAAGGAATAACTCTGTTGTCGCTTTGAGTGTCAGGTGCGCTTTATGGGAAGAAGCGGTATTGATAGAGATAATTGAGCCTCTACTAGATAGACACCTCTCATTGTAGATTAGCCTAGATGAAGCTTTGAAGACAATTTTTGTAAAAAATACAATGAGGCCTTAAATACAACTTAATAGTATGTAGTATACGCATAATTTGAACCCTATATATCTACGAAAGGAGAGTTCTTATGTCTCAGCATGCAAAGCCAGAATACTTAAGTGAGTGGGAGTATTTCGTTTATAGACATCAGTCGGTTGTAAATATTATTTTTCATCACCTCAGTCTTATAGGTCCAGTTATTGCATTCACCATGTTTTGTGTCTCTGGGTTTGATTTTCGTTGGTTTATTTTAACAGCATTAACTTGGCCGCTAGGAACTCTTGGTCATTATGTGACAAGTGATGGAACAGTTCGAGGCGTTGATTTTATTAGATGGCAAACCTTAGAAAGCCTATTTAGAATCACTTCTCATATGATTAAAGGTGATTATTCTTCAGTTGTCCAAGGGGTGACAGATAAAGTCGAAGCAAATGGAGGCTATGACTTTGAAGAGAAAAAATTCTTTACAATAAAATAAAAATGGAAAATCTAAAGAAATATAGAGCTCAGAATTCAAAAGGTATTATATCTTTTGTTGTGTTATTAACGATAACAGCTCCATTAATATATTTAAGCTTGTCTGGAAACTTTTTAATATATGCAGTTGCGCAAATTTGTCTTTCAATCATTATGTGGTCTTGGTTTGCGGTTTTACACTCTTGTGGACACTTAGCCTATACTAAAAGCAAGAAGCTTAACTTTATTCTTGGGCACTTATCTTCGCTGATCGTTTTCGTTCCTTTCTTTTCTTGGAAGTATCATCATGACCAACATCATAAATGGACAGGTTGGAAAGAAAAGGACCCTTCCGCAAATGAACTCTCTGATGACCCACCAAATCAGAAAACATTAAACTTTCTTAATTTTTGTTGGAAATACTGGATACCTATCTTTTCAATATCTCATACTCTGACTAACTTTTGGAATCCGATCAGGATGAAGGAACTACTTGGTCCTGGAGAAAAAAATATACGCTCACTAATATCTCAGGTGATTCTCGTTTGCTACATAGGTGCTTTTTTGTTCTTTAACCCTATTGTCTTTCTTAAGGTTTATGGCTTAGCAATTATACTTTTTCTTATCACTGGCGATCTCGTTCTACTTAGTCAACACAGTCTATTACCACCAAAAAATGTCAATGAGATTCAAGTAAAACCTTTCAAAAATCATGAAGCATTTACGCGAACAATTACTTTTCATCCAGTGATAGATAGATTTGTTTTTTTAAACTTTAACTTACATAGTGTTCATCATGCTTACCCCTCAATTCCGCATTATCATTTAGATAAAATTCATTATAAGGCCGAGAACACAGTTTCAATTACTGAATGGATCAAGCTCACTAAAGTGATGGATATGAAAGATTTCTTCTGGCCCAACTCTTGTGAGTTGAAAGAGGGAAGCAATGTTTAACTATAATCAATGGTATGTTGTTGCGACACAAAAATCAGTCAAGAAAAAACCAATAGCAATAACGGTTTTGAAGACCCCTTTAGTACTTTTTAAAGTGGATGGGGAGTTTGTCGTGCTCGAGGACAGGTGTCCTCATAAGAATGCACCACTTTCGCTTGGGCATATTAAAAATAATCGTCTTGTATGTGGCTACCATGGGTGGAGTTTTAAGAAAGATGGAGAACTAGAGAATATTCCTAGTCAAAACTCTGTATTTCGTTGTGGAGTAAAAAGTTATAAAACACAAGTTTATAATGGATTGATCTGGGTATTTATGAACCCAGAGATGGAACCTTCTAAGAACTTAGCACTCACTAAGTTCTCTGCCAGTTTTAAGCAAATGACATTCTTTAATAAAATGAAATCTAACGCGGATCTAATATTAGAAAATGCTCTCGATTGTACTCATACTGCATTTTTACACGATGGGTTATTTCGAGCAAGCTCATCTTTAGAGAAGTCTTCTAGCACTATAATTCAAGATAAAAACTCCTTATCTGTGAGAACTCATGAAGTAAATCCCTCTAATTCTCTTGCAATGAAATTTTTAGGCAAAGGTGATGTTAATCATGTGGATACATATTTACCTCCAAATACAATGAACATTACTTATGAAAAAGGATTTTTAACTAATACAACACAATTGCATGCGACACCTATCGATGAAAGAAACTCTCTCGTTTTCACTACCGTTCATATAAAAGCTCCTCTTTTTATCTCATCTGTCATTTGCTGGTTCCTTAGGCCAATAATCTTGGTAGTGATTAGGCAAGATAAAAAGATATTAGAAGCACAAACTAAGTGTATTGCGACCTTTGGTAAAAGACATTTTCGCAGCGTGAAAGCTGATCTTGCTTCAAATACTTTTTTCTCCATGTATCAAAAAGTTCACGAAGGTGAGGAAATAATAAAGAAAGCACAACGAACGATTGAGTATAACCTTTAATGTAGATGGTACTTTTATGAAAAAAAATAAAATGAAAGTTATTACTGTAAGAAAAGAAGATCTCTCAGAAGAGACCAAAGAAGAAATGTGGATGCTTTATTCTTCGAATTATGACAATACAACAAGACAAGAATTTGAAGAAGATCTTAAAGAAAAAAATAAAATATTCATTGGTCGCGATTCTAAAACTAATGAATTTGCTGGTTTTAGTGCAATGCAGTTATATACCCAAAAAGTAGGATCTAAGAAAATAGCGGTGATCTATCCTGGTGACACCATGATTAGGAAAGAGTACTGGGGACAAAAAGGTCTTCATAATCAATTCTTTATCGAAAATTTAAAATTCAAAATTATGAATCCGTTTACACCTTTGTATTTTTTTATAATTTGCATGGGCTACAAAACATATTTAATTACAACCAAGAACTGTCCTGAGTATTATCCTCGATACGATAGGGAAACACCAAAAGAAATGCAAGAAGTGCTTGAGGAAGTTGCTGGTCAGAAATTTGGGGATGACTATAACGTTGATTCACATATAGTCTCGATCAGTTCAACAGAGGCAACACTTGGGAAAAATGTGGCACAAATAACACCAGCAATCGCTGAAATACCTGAAGTTAAATTCTTTTTAAAAATGAACCCGAGCTATCAATCAGGTGATGAGCTTGCAAGTATTGCTGTGATTAACTGGAAATGGTTTTGTAGCCTTGGTTATAAAAACACGATCGGAATTTTACTCAAAAACACACGTCTCTCACTAAAAGGCTTTGGTTGGAGATATTCCAATGGATAAAGGAGAAGGGCCATACGGCAAGATTATTCAAAAATCTTTAAGAGCACGGGTACCGGCCATTGAGTCTACCAGTGCTTATTACTGGGATTCATCATTTTTTTCTTTATCTAACCTCTCTTTATTTGAAAACCTTTCAAAGGAGAGAAAAGAAAATGTTCTTAAGAGTTGTTCCCAATCAATTATTGCTGAAGGGATTCACATTGAAGATATTGGAATTGATTTAACCTCTTTTATGATTCAAAAGAGTAATGACAACCAAGAAAAGCATATCTATTCACTTATAAATGCAGATGAAATTGAACACTATTATTTACTGGAGCGCTTTTTATTAGATCCGCTACCTCCTGCTAGTGAAAACCCTTTCATCACATTACTAAAAGAATGTGTGCAAACAAGTGATAGTTACCAAATGGTTTTTTTCCTTCAAATCATACTCGAAGGTTGGGGTATGACGTATTATCACGACCTAGAAGAGAACTGTTTAGATAAGAATTTAAAGAAAGACATAAAAAGAATCCTATTTGATGAATCATCTCATCATGGAACTGGTTTAGTTTATTACCAAAAAAGTAAAAGAGAAAGTGACGCTCAAGTAAAGAAGATGGTTGAAATACTGGCTAGCTTTCTTGAGATGATACGTGTTGGACCACAGGTGCATGTTTCCTTCTTGGAAAGAGAGTTAGGAGGCTTTACATTAAATCAGAAAGAAAAAGTATTTGAGAAAATAGGTGCACAAGAAGATACAACTAGAAGACTTTTAGGTATAAAAAAATTACTAAGACATGACTTATCAAATTATTTGATTGCAGAACTTGAAAAAAGAAACCTCTTTGCCCCTTATTCTCCTAAAGAGTTTGCAAGGATATCATGACTCTATTAGGGAAGCTGATCGTATTTTTCCCAGTACTTTGTTACACTCTTATTATGGGCTGTCTATATTACAGCTTAGAAGTAAATGCTTTTGTTGGGTTAGGAAGCTTGCTCTTTGTCTGTTACTTTTTCCCCGTTATATTCTTTCGCGTTCACAATAATTTTTTTCCTCTGAAAAATAACGTAACTGATATTGATGCGAAAGAGTATCGCCCCTGGTGGGGATCGTACTGTATCCAAAGAGTTTATTATGATCTTCCTTTTTTAGAGTCAATATTAAGATCACTTCCTGGTGCTTATAGCTTCTGGCTTCGGTTATGGGGGAGCAAGATAGGAAAGCATGTTCATTGGAGCCCCCTTGTTGAAGTGTGTGATCGATCATTACTCACAATTGGTGACCATGTTGTTTTTGGTCACCGAGTGGTTTTAATCTCCCATGCGATAACTCCGATAGATAAGAAGAATCATTTGCTAGTTGAGAGAATTACAATAGGAAGCCGTTCTTTTATAGGAGCTGGCTCAGGTATAGGACCTGGGTGCGTTGTTCCTGACTCTAGCTTCTTACCTTTAGAAACAAGGTTGCTTCTTCGATCGAAATGGAAAAATGAATGATCAAAAAAGTATTATTTTTAATTAGCTATCTCCCATACCGATCGTTTAAAAAAGCACTTAAGAACCCTCGTAAGTATCAAGAATTTTTACTCAAAAGAATTATATATGAAAGTAAGCAAGTTAAGGCACTTCGTGAGAAAACTTTTCTTAAAGAAAATTTTCAATCGTCTGCTTCTTTAAACTACAGTGACTACGCTGAATATGTAAGCAACTCGTTGAGAGGTGGGAAGAATGAAGCGGTCTATGGAAAAATTCAGTTTTTTGAAAAGACCTCTGGATCAAGTTCGGGGTCAAAAGAAATTCCTTACACATATAAAACGATGTGGGATTTCTTTCAAATGATTTTGGTATGGATTCATGACCTCACTATTTCTCATTTTAGCTTAGAAAGCTTTAAAACGTTTTTAAGTATTTCTGCTAGTTTTCAAGACAATGAAAGAACTAAAAGAATTGAAGATGATTCTGAGTATTTACCCTTTTTCTTTAGGAAGGTTTTTAAAAAACATATATTAATTCCAGAAGATCTTAAAAAAACTAAAGATATAAAAGAGTATGATGATAAGTTGCTAAGTTATCTTGTTGAACAAGAAGCGCTTGAGATTATATCAATATGGAACCCAACCTACCTTCTTGTTTATTTAGAAAAGTTAGAGCATATTTATCCTTCCTTAAAAAAAGAGTCAAAACGAAAAAACCTACCAAACTCTTTTAGATTAACAGCTGAAGATTTATCTCGATTATGGCCAAACCTAAAACTAATTAGCCTTTGGGGAGACGCTTCAGCGAAAGAGAGCTTTCTAGAAGTATCTCGCTTATTTCCAACTGTGAATATTCAAAAAAAAGGACTTCTGTCTACGGAGTTCCCTGTTTCAATTCCACTACATAGAAGGGGAAACGGTCACTATCCTCTCGTACACCTTGTATATTATGAATTCAAAGCGCAGGGAAAGATCTATAGACTTGATGAAGTAGATAAAAATAAGGAATACGTTTTAATTCTATCTAAGCCAGGTGGCTTTATTAAGTATGATACTAATGACAGAGTTCGGATAATAGACTTCGAAGGTGATGTACCCATTTTTGAATTCATTGGTCGAGACAAATTTGTAAGTGACCTCGTTGGTGAAAAACTAAATGAAAGCCATGTAGAAAAAGTCTTAAAGGCAAATTTGAAAGGCTTCTCATTTTTAGAAGCTACAAGAGAGGAAGAAAAATTATTTTATAAACTTTATACTTCTGATCAAAGTTGTAATGGCCACGACATCGACCTTTTACTTTCAGCTAATGTCCATTATAACTATGCTAGAAAAATCAAACAATTAGCTCCCTTAGAAGTCCAAATCTCTCCTTCGCCAGAGATGCTTTATATGAAAAAAATGCAGGGCAAGGGGTTAAAGCTAGGAGATATAAAAAAGTCTCACCTTGTTAAATTGGCATGCGTTGCTGAAAACTAAAAAATTACTTTGTTTTAACAAAAATTTTCTCACGTCTCATGAGGATATCTAAAAACATCTGAACATCTCCTCTTACACTATAGATAGGGTGGTTAAAAGTAGCAGGTTTATTTTTTTCAAAAAAGTAGTGCCCAATCCATGACAGCATGTAACTAGGAACTAAAGAAAGAGGGATATAAAGAAAATCTCCTCGTAATGCAAAAAGACATGATAAGACAATTAAAAGTAACAATCCAAAAAAGTGAAGGGCGCGATTGATAGGGTTCAAATGCTGTTTGAGATAGAATGGATAAAAACTTTTAAAACTAGTGAATTTCACCCTTGTAATCCTAATAAAGTACTTAAATAACGCAATTAAAAAAGAAGAATAGATAAGATTTAAAGCTTTAATTCTTGTATCGTTATTGAAGGATATAGTAACATTAAGCTATAAGAAAACTAATATTAGCGAGGAATTATGAAAACTTCAGGCAATCCAACTCTTAATCAAAAAGCTTTTCGTGTACCGGTTATGGCCGGACAGGAAGTAATGACTGAAAGAGGAACTTATATTAAAACGGCGGTATTATTGGCGCTTTGTGTATGGACTGCTTCAATGACTTGGGGACCAGCTGGCCAAGCTTTTATCTGGCCCGGAGTAATTGGTGGTTTTATTTTTGCGTTGATCACAATTTTTAAAAAAGAATGGTCTATGGTAACGGCTCCTCTATATGCCCTTTGTGAGGGTGTGGCTTTGGGAGCAATCTCTTATATGTATCAAGCACAGTACGCAGGAATTGTGGTCAATGCTGTAATGTTAACATTCTCGGTTATGGTTATTATGCTGGCAGTTTATAGTTTTGAGATTATCAAAGTTACTGACCGACTCCGAAGCTGTATCGTTGTGGCCACTGGTGCTATTATGTTGGTTTACCTCGTTGGTTTTGTGATGAGTTTTTTTGGGACATCAATTCCGATGATCCATGGATCTGGAATGGTCGGTATTGGCTTTAGCCTTGTTGTTGTTGGGATTGCATCTTTTAACCTCTTACTTGATTTTGACTTTATTGAACGTGCTGCAAGTTCAGGTAGTAGTCCCAAGTACATGGAGTGGTATGGAGCTTTTGGTCTTGTTGTGACATTAGTTTGGCTCTATCTTGAAATTTTGAGATTGCTTTCAAAATTAAATCGTAGGTAAATTAAATACAATGACAGCATTTACTGAAGATCAGTCAGATTTCTGGAAACGATATACTAGCGGTCTTGAGACTGAAATTGTTGATCCTAATGTTGAGGTTGGAATCTCAGGAAATGCTGAGATTGCTGATAAATTACTTGATTTATATTTGTCTGGAAAGAAAACGGCAGGGAGTTCTCTGGTTAAAGACTACAAGCTTGCAGGTGATGAACTGCCTAAGGTTGGAAATTATTGGATGATTCTTAACTCTAAAAACGAACCTAAATGTATTGTCAAAACAGTTAGAGTTGAGTTTTGTCAATTCGATGAAGTTTCCGAGGAAGTCGCTATTGCAGAGGGAGAAGGTGATTTATCCCTAGCTCATTGGAGAAAAGCACATATTGATTTCTTTACTCCGTTTTTAAAAGATTGGGGCGTTACTGATTTAGATAAAGAGCTTCTTGTTACTGAATTTTATGAGGTTGTTTACAAGTAAAACTTCTTTTTATTCAAAGGGGAGAATCTTAATTAATCATTCTCCTCTTTGAACAGAAAACCTCTTATATTTGGTTACTTTTGATAGTCATGTAAGCCACTAAAAAATCCCCGAGAGATTTTAACTGGCTTTGATACTTTTCCTGTACTTAAAAAGCGAGTTAAGCTTTTCTTAATAGAGGCTTTCTTTGACTTCCTTACTATTCTTTCTGTCACAGCAACTACTGGTTGTAGAGGAAGAGTGACTAGATCAGCTCCAAGTGTGAGAGGTAGCAAAGGAATAAGTCCGTCAACTAGAGAGTAGACTGTAAGGTTAAAGCCAAATGCTATATTGTGAGGGTGCTCTTCATTCTTAGAGTTTGTAAATACTTGATCTAAATCTTTAATATCAGAAAAACGTGCAATCCTTGCCCCAACAAGTTCACCTTCAGAAGTTAAAACAAAGTCCGAACACTTTTGAGTCTCTTGTCTTTCTAAGCATTCTACAGCGATTGCATTACCTGAATCTTTTCGACTTTGAATTAAAGTCATTTCATCGTTGGCCATTAAGTTGAATATGGGAGAGAGAGAGAAAAGAAGTAATAGTTTAATCATAGTCATTATCCTTTTTAAGAGTATCTTTGCTATCATTAGCAAATCTAAATAGAGGGTTCAAGTATTAATTATGACGACTACTTTGGCGTCTCTTCTTACACTCAGGGCCTGGGTAGTGCATACAAAAGCACTTTCTCTCAGCAGTTTCTTTAGTGAGCTTTCCTATAAATAAGACGTGAGTGTCATGACAAATACCACACGTATGGACCTCTCCATGCATCGTACAATTATCACCACTTACTTTATCTAAACAGAATATAGAGCTGCACTCTTGTGAGTAAATATTCATGATTAAAAAGATATTAATAAGTAATATTTTCATACGTACCCTTCATTAAAATTATAGAGAATGAGTAGCACTCAAGCTGATTAAAGCAAAGTTATAAATTTAAGTTTGTAATATTTTCCCAGCATAACTTGAGGGCCTTATGCTAAGCCAACTTTGAACTTCTTGTTTTTAATCTTACCTTGGCTTAATCTGTCAATTGCAGTCTTTATTGATGCCTCTTTTATGGCCACAAAGCTTATAACGTTTAAAATAGAAATATCGCCAACATCTCCCGGGTCTAACTTCGCTTCACCAACTAATGCCCCAAGAAGGTCCCCTGGTCTCAGCTTATCTTTTTTACCACCACTCACATACATTGTTCGCATAGGAGGAAGGATGTCATAAGTCTCACTCGAAGAAAGGTCAGTTCCCTCACATTGAGCATTTGTAAACCCTTGAATTTCATCAAGTCTAAATTGCTCTCTCTCAAGGAAAAAGCTCGCGGCTAGACCACTTTTTCCTGCACGACCAGTTCTTCCAATTCTATGAGTATAAACTTCCGCCTCATAAGGGAGGTCGTAGTTAATAACCGCTTCTAGGTTTTGGATATCAAGCCCTCTTGCAGCAACATCTGTCGCTACCAAGACACTGAGACTTTTATTAGAAAACTTTGTTAAAACCTTTGTTCTTTCATTTTGTTCGAGGTCTCCATGAATTGCTCCTGTAAAAATACCTCTTTCGTTTAAGAATTTAGCAACATTATCTGTCACTTGTTTTGTGTTACAAAAAATTATTTGGCGCTGAGCTTGATACCTTCCAAGTATTTTTAATAACGCTGAGAATTTATCTTTGTGACGTGAGACTCGATAGAATTCTTGCCGGATAATACTTTCATCATGTTGAATATCAATTTTAATATCGACAGCTCCATTTTGAATTTCTTTGCTGAGTTCTTTAATTTCCTGAGGGAAGGTTGCTGAAAATAACATTGTGTGTATGGGAAAGGGGAGGTGCTCTTTTACTTTTTGAATATCATCGTAAAAGCCCATGTCTTGCATCTTGTCGGCTTCATCTAGGATAAATGATTTGGCATTTTTCATATCTAGATGCTTCTTTGAAAGAAGCTTTAAAACTCGACCAGGTGTTCCCACAATAATATGGGCCCCATGAGAGAGAGATTTTATTTGATGATGCTCCGATACCCCTCCACAAAGAGTAAGAACCCTTATGTTTTTCAAGAGTCTTGCAAGTGTTCTTATTTCTTTAGCCACCTGTTCAGCGAGTTCCCTAGTAGGACAAAGAATCAAAGATTGAACATGAAGTTCTTCTTGGATTAATGAGTTAAGTATAGGGAGTGCAAAGGCTGCCGTTTTTCCGCTCCCTGTCTTTGCTTGGGCCATTACATCCACACCTTGAAGAATAACAGGCAGCGCTTTTTCTTGAACAGGAGTCATTACAGCGAAATTTAAATCATCAAGAGTTTTTAATAGCTCTTTTTTTAAAGGAAGTGATTTAAATGATGGCGAATTCAAAACAATAACCGATCTTGCGGAAGTTCTACTTTTACTTGTTTATTCGATTGAGGGTCTATGAACTCTAAGGAGTAAGACATGAGTTTTAACTTTTGTCCATTCTTAGCTCTACGACCATAAATAGAATCATTGAGAACAGGGGTTCCGTTTTGTGCAAAGTGAATTCGAATTTGGTTTTTTCTTTCAGTTGCAAGTTCTATTTCTACATATGTATTATGCCCATCTGACTCAATGCTTGAAAACTTTGTTTGCGAAAACTTATTGTTTATTTCTGTATCGAAGATACCGGAAAGGGGAAGTTCTCCCAAAACAATCGCTTGGTATTTTTTAATAACACCATTACGCCACATTTGTTGCAAAAGGTTTTGAGTTTTTGAGTTGTAGGCAACAACGACAAGTCCTTGTATCTCCCTGTCTAAACGATTAATTAAATACACATATTTCTTTAGTTTTTGGACATGTCTTAAAAGGCTTGATTTATCTCCGTAGTTATTTCCTTCTGTCATTGCACCCACTGGCTTATGATAAATTCCATAATTAGGCGTTTCATGTAAGAGCTTAAACTCAAAAGTCTTGTCTAGGTCGATTTTTGGATCATAATAACACTCAATACTATCACCGGACCTAACAGTATGTTTGGCCTTACGAGCATGTCGCTTACTTCCTTTATAAGATTGAAAAACTGATCCATTAACCATGAGCTTCTTAATAAGAGACTTGGAGATTTTTGAATTCTTAGCGATAACATCTACGAGTAAAGAACCATTATCTTCTTGCGCACAAATAAACTTGATACTTAACTTTTCAGGGATTTCATCAGTCATAGCTCTTTTTAGGGCAAAAGTGTTTCGTTGAAAAGCTTAAAATGTAAATATATAGCCCATACCAATCTTACTTTGGAGACTAAAGATTGGAGAGTGACTGACTTTCTCACCGCTCTTTCCTAGGAATGGAGCGTTATAGACCTTAATCAAAGTCGTTTTGAATTCAAGTTCAAGGAAGAGTTTTTTTAAGAATAAAAGCCTTGATGATAAGCTTAGATGCGCTCCATAACCAGTCATTTTGAAAGGGTTATCAAGAACCTCTTTATTTGTAGGGCCTCTATAAACTTCTGTTTTAGTTTTTGTAATTAAAACACCAAGTCCAGTACCTTCTCGTAACTGAAGTGAAAACTTATCTCGATAAAATGAAAAAATATTCTGGGAGAACTCAGCCCCTGCATAAACATAATTATAGCCGTCAGAGTGCTCATACTCTAACCATGAAGCATTTCCAGATGACTTAACGGAGTCCCATACGATAGGTTTTTTAGCTTTGGTGTCATAGGTCGCACCATTATAATCCCCACTTATGGTATAATTTTTATCATTGTCAAAGATCCACTTCATGTGATCAGTTCCGATAACAATCGCAAGATTTGGTCTAACTTGATATCCAATTTTTAAATTGTATTGAGGAATGAAAATCTTATTTAGAGAGAAGTAGTTTTTGAGACTGAAATCCGAAGGGCGATCTTGTCCTGAAGCATTATCAACATAGAAAGTTCCATCTTTCGTTTGAAACTTAACATCTGACTTTGAATGCCATGATCGATTGTAAGACCAAGAAAAGAAAACCTTCTTTTGAGCATAAGAGTTGAGTTGAAATATCAGTAGTGGGATAATTATTTTTAACATTTAAACCTAAGAGTACTTCTAATTAACGTACTAATCAAAGTGAAGCTTATTGCAATGGACTCAAGCTCTATGATTTCCCAGTTTGAGCCTCAAAAATCATTTTTACGAAAAAATTGATAAAAACAGTGGATTAGCGTAATATTTCAATTAGGTAATCGAAGATGCCTATGTTCGCAAAAGAGTTAATCACTTCATTAAAACTGATTTAAATTCATAGAAACAATTAATAGTAGTCTAAGCGAACATAATGACTATTAAAGGGTTGATATGAAGTTATTGTTAGAGGCTAAAAAAAAGGCGCAAGCTTTATCGAAAAGAAAAGGAGTAAAGCTAAAGTTTGCTTTAGAGCAGATTGCTAAAGAAAATGGTTTCCCAACGTGGAAAGATTTTAAAAACTCTCTTGATACTTTCTGGTACAAGGATTCATCGCCATTTCTTAATCACTGGTTTGTTTTATACGAAGAAGCTAGTAGGTTTAAAGAAGAAAAATCAGGGTACTTACTCACGTATAAAGGACAGTATTTTGTGGTGTCTCAAGATTATATTAAATATTTAGATTTAGATCCTGATGCTGATATTTGGAAAAAAATTAATTATGACGTGAGCAGCTCCAATGCTTTAGAAAAAATGTATAAATACTTAAAGTCACAAGAGAGTGAGTAGGTTGTCTTTGAGCAGCGCTTGCAGTTTTTTCTTAAGTTTGGTATTTAAAATCGAAACTAAAAGCACAGGAGCAAAAGAAATGAAAAATCGAATTAAACTAGTCGTGGTGTTTTTATGTTTGAGTACTAGCGCTTTTTCTCAGGCTTTCTTTTGGTCAGACCTGAAACTTGATGAGTCTTATACTTTAGAAGTAAAGCTCGACTTTGAAGCTGAAAGAGTTCACCTAGAACAAGGAACCCTGTTAGAGCTAATTGATATTGTTGGAATGGACATGATCAACGTGACATTGTTTCGCTTAAGGATGCCAGAATGTATGGGAAGTGATCTTTCCTCAGATATATACTTATTGCCAGTTCTTGATGAAGATTCATCAATGTTTGAAGTTGGTTTCTCGATTGATAAAGGTTGTGACCTTGAGTTATTTATAGAAACAAAAGACTACTATCGAAATAGTATCTTAAAGCCATTAAAATAAGCTTAACACTCAAGTTTTATTCTTTTTACATAAATCTGATTGTCTCTTAAAATAAGTGAAAACTATTTAAGGAGCATCTTATGCGTAAAATTATTTTATTAACTTTAATGTTAAGCCTACCATCTTTCGCAAAAAACATCCCTCTAGAAGATTTATCAAAGCAAGACTTTGAAGATTTATTAGGAGAGTTCTCTGCAAACTTTAATCACTCAACAGTAACAAGTGCAAGTAAACTTGGAATGATATTTGGATTTCAGTTTGGAGTTGTTGGAGGGCTTACTAAATCAGATAAAATTGATGAGTTAATGAAAGAAGCTGACTCTAATTCAAACGGGGTGAGTTCGATCCCTACGGCAGCACTCATCGGAAAAGTCACAGCACCTTTTGGGGTTGGAGCTGAAGTAAGCTTTGTTCCTAGTTTTGATATCCAAGGTTTAAAGATGAAAAACTTGGGCCTTGCATTAACATACGACATTGGCAGTGTTTTAAAGATCCCTGTGGGACTAGGAATTAAAGCAACCTATACGAAGACTGATATTGAGTTTGAAACAAAAGATCCTTCAACTGGAGCTGACATTGATGCTGTATTCAGTGGAAACGTAAAAGGCTTAACTCTTTTCGCAGGAAGAAAGTTTATTATTGTAGAGCCATACGTAGGACTTGGAATTGTTAAAGCTGACGGAGATTTATCTGCAGATACTTCACTATTTAGTTATAGTTCAAATAGAAAGGAAACAGCAAAGAAAAGTAGTGCTCACGTGGTTGTAGGTGCTAATTTAAACTTACTCGCTCTTAAGTTAGGTGTTGAGTATTCAAACCTTTTAGGAACTTCCAAGGTCCTTGGTAAGTTAAACTTTGGCTTTTAATTGATTTTTACACCCTTAAATATTCATGGAATCCATCTTAAGAATAGAGTTGTGATGGGTTCTATGCACACAGGTCTAGAAGAAAAAAGAGATGGATACAAATCTCTTAGTGCTTTCTATGAAGAGAGGGCCAAAAGTGATGTGTCCATGATAGTTACTGGAGGCTATTCGCCAAACTTCAGAGGGCGCTTAACTCCCTTTTCTTCTCAGTTGAGTTCATCTTTTCAATTAAAAAAACACCAACGTATGAATGATGTTATTCGTGAGTACGATTGCAAAATGGTTCTTCAGATTCTTCATGCTGGAAGGTATGCGTACCACCCATTTAGTGTTGCTCCTAGTTCTCTGAAAGCGCCGATATCAAAGTTTAAACCAAGTGAGTTAACTCAAAGACAAATCGAAAAAACGATAAATCAATTCGTGAATTGTGCAAAACTGGCTTTGAAAGCTGGTTATAGTGGAGTTGAGATTATGGGTTCGGAAGGTTACCTACTGAACCAATTTATTGCGCCAAGAACTAATAAACGAAGCGATGCATGGGGGGGAGACTTTCAAAAGAGAATTAAGTTTCCTCTTGAAATTGTAAAAAGGATTAAGGATGTTTTTCAAGATGATGCTCTTTTGATTTTTCGCCTATCTCTTTTGGACCTTGTAGAAGAAGGTTCGAGTTGGGAAGAAACTGTTGAGCTTGCCAAAGCTTTGGAAGGGCTTGGAGTTTCAATTATCAATACAGGCATTGGTTGGCACGAAGCTCGAGTCCCAACTATTGCAACAAATGTTCCTCGAGCAGCATTTGCATACACAACTGCAAAACTAAAAAAAGAGATTAGTACTAAGCTTATTGCAGTAAATCGGTTTAATAATCGAAGTGATATAGAGCTTTGCTTGGAGTCTTCACAGGCAGATCTTATTTCAATGGCCAGACCATTTTTAGCGGACCCTCAAATTGTCACGAAAATGCAAAAGAAGCTTGATGATGAGGTAAATACTTGTATCGCCTGTAATCAAGCATGCCTTGATCACATCTTTATGGGAAAAACAGCGAGTTGTTTGGTTAATCCACAAGCTTGTGCAGAATTAAAGTATAAGGGAAAAGTTGCAGGGAAGAAGAAGAAAGTTTTAATTGTAGGTGCTGGAGTTTCAGGCCTTTCTTGTGCAATTAATGCTTCAAAGTATGGGCACGATGTTTGCGTCATTGAAAAAAATAAACAACTTGGCGGACAGTTTCATATAGCGCAAATGATTCCTGGAAAAGATGAGTTTCAAGAAACCCTGAGGTACTTCAAGTCACAGCTTAAAAAATATAATGTTGAAGTTAGATTAGGAGTTGAATTTAACTCAACATTTGAAGTGAGTAAGTATGATGAAATAGTGATGGCGACTGGAGTGAAGCCTCGAATTCCTCAGATCAAGGGAATAGATCTTCCTCTTGTGCATCATTATCAAGACTTTCTATTAAAAGAAATCGAGGTTAAAGATAAAGTCGTTATTATAGGAGCAGGTGGAATTGGATTTGATGTTGCCGCTTATGTCACAAAGAAAAAATCTTCATTTTATGAAACTTGGGGAATTGACCAAAATCTTAAAAATAGAGGTGGTCTTCTCACAAAAAAAGACTCAGGTAAAAATTCAAAGGAAGTTTATGTACTACAAAGATCAACTGGTAAATTTGGCAAAAGCTTAGGTAAAACTACAGGCTGGATCAAAAGGGCAAAACTTAAAAAAGCAGGGGTTAACTTTCTTGGTGGAGTTGAATATAAAGAGATCACTGAGAGAGGAATTAAAATTATAAGAGAAGGTGAAGAAGAGTTCATCGAAGCACAGCAGGTTGTCATTTGTGCAGGGCAGTTAAGTTCTTTAGTAGAACTTGATCAAGAGACTCATGTGATTGGTGGAGCAAAGCTGGCTAGCGAGTTGGATGCTAAAAGAGCAATTCAAGAAGGTCACGACCTTGCTTTCTCTTTCTAGAAGCATAAGTTACTATTAGATTAATCTTGGAGCTTAGGCATGGACTTTCATTTATATAATACTTTAAAACAATCTAAAGAAAAATTAGTCACACAAGAAGACAAGCACGTAAAAATTTATCTATGTGGCCCAACTGTTTATGATTTTCTACATATTGGAAATTTTCGTGGCCCAATTACTTTTAATCTTCTAAGAAACTGGCTTGAGCACATTGGTAATAAAGTTACTTTTGTTTATAACTATACTGACGTAGATGATAAAATTATTAAAAGAGCTATTAAAGAAGGTGTTGAGCCTACCGAAATTTCTGAAAAATACATCACTGAGTTTGAAAAAGACTTTACTCGACTCGGTTTGAAGAAACATGAGTACAACCCAAAAGTAACTGATTACATGGATGAGATTATCACTTTCGTTGAGGACCTAATTGAAAATAAAAAAGCCTATGAAGTAGAAGGAGAGGTTTTCTATTCGATTGATGAGTTTAAAAGCTACGGAGCTTTAAGTAAGAAGCGTTTAGACGAAAATCAAGCAGGAAATAGGGTTGAGGTTGATAAAAGAAAAAAGAACCCTGCAGACTTCGTTTTATGGAAACCATCAAAACAAAACGAGCCCAGTTGGGATTCTCCATGGGGAAAAGGAAGACCAGGCTGGCACATAGAATGTTCAGCAATGATTCAAGCTATCTTTAAAAAGAAGACAATTGATATTCACGCAGGCGGAATTGATCTTATTTTCCCTCATCATGAAAATGAAATTGCACAAGGTGAGGGGAGGACTGGAGATTGTTACTGTTCTTACTGGATGCATAATAACTTTATCAACATGAATGATGAAAAAATGTCGAAATCCCTTGGAAATATAATGACAGCAAGGTCATTTATGGATAAATATCACCCCGAAATTTTAAAGTATCTTTTCTTATCAGTTCATTATCGCTCAATGCTTGCTGTGAGTAATGATAAAATTCTTCAAACAATTTCAGCTCTGACCCGGATTTATAAATCATTAGCATTAGCACAAAGTGTTGTAGGAAATGTTGAAGAGGTCGACAAGGCTTCTCCTGACTTTGAAGTCGGGTTAGCTGATCTTAGTCAAAAAATTGAGAATTCTTTAAATGATGACTTAAACAGTGCTGAGTTTATTTCCTTTATTTTCGAAGGAGTCAGGTCTTTTAATGCACTTGGTTTTTCTAATAAGAAATGGAAGGGTGTCGATAAAGCAAACTCTGAAGCTTTTATTAAATGGATGAAAACTTATGGAAAGCTTTCAGCTTTATTTGAACAAGAGCCTCATTCTATATTAAAAGAGCTTCAAGAGCTTTTAATCACAGAAAAGGAAATTGATAAAACTAAAGTTGAAGAACTGGTTGCTAAGAGGTCTGAAGCAAGAGAATCTAAAGATTGGAAACTCTCTGATCAGTACAGAGATGAGTTAGGTGAAATGGGTATTGAGCTCCATGATGGGCAAGATCCCCCATGGAGTGTAAAGGTCTAGACTTTGAGAAATATTTTTATACTTTTATTTTTAACTTCGTCTTTTTTTGCTCAAGGACAAGACTCTTTATCCGGAAAAGCGAGTGTTGAGTACTGGCGAGACGTTGTTGATGAATTCTCCGAAAATCAAGAAAAAGTAAAAGGTGAAGAGCAGACGCAAAATTATGAACACAAAATCGAAACCTTATTAAAGTCAGGGCGTCAAAGAGCACAGTACTTACAAGATCATTATAATAAACAAGGTCGATTTTTCTATCGATTAGAAAGCAGTTTATTCGAAGATATAAGACGAGAAATTAAAATTCTACCTTTGAAATGGTTTGGAATTTTAAAACTGAACAAAGCTCGTATGACCAATAAGCTTCAATCAGGCTTTTTGGGGAAAGCAGAGTTTGTTTTCGAAATCTTCAAACTTCTAGGACTCATTGTTATCCCTTTTATACTTTATCTTTTAACAAAGAGACTGACTCACTACTTAAAACAAAAGAGAATTCTACTCATACGTGAGATGTATAGAGGTAAGAATAATGCTCTTCTTGCTGACTCTCTAAAAGTCTTGATCGCTTATGGCCCTTGGTTAATATCCTTAATTGGGGTCTATGTGTCAGCGGAAATCTTAAGCACGAGTGAATACTTTTCGGATTTATCTAGCTTAGTTATTATTTTAAAGTATTACATTCTCTATAGAATCTTCACAAAACTTCTGTCGGATGCACTTTTAAAGATCTCGGGAACTAAAGTAAACAAAGATAATGAATTAGGTGAAAAGCAAACAAAGGCAAGGGTTCATGCTGCGAGAATTGCTTTCGTTTTGATGTTTTCAAAAGGCTTTATTGAGCTCATAGGGACTGCCGTCAACAAAGGTATCATCTATTATATAATTTCAGATCTCTCTTTCTGGGTAATGGCCGCTCTTATTTTTTTTACAGCAAGCAGATGGAAGGAAAGTATTCGAACGAACCTTATTGATTATCAACTTCCTTTTATTTCAACTTGGTTTCCTGAAACATTAAAAGGTTGGACTTCAATCTTTTTTGCTCTGCCGGGGCTCGTTTTATCAATAGGGCTTAATATCTTATATGTTTGCTGGCGTTGGGCCGAGCGCTTTGATGTGATAAAAAAAATCACAGCTAAACTTTTTAAGAAAAAGCTTGAAGACTCTGAAGCTTTTGAGGAAGTACAGTTAGAGAAGATTCCTCATGACTATCGAGATACTTTCTTACAACATAAAGACTCTGAGAAATCTTCTGTTTTAATTGAACCACAAGACAATCAAGTCCCAGTCATATTAAAGCATATTGAAGATTGGAGAGATGACTTAAAAGAGGAGAATTCATTAGCTCTGATAGGAGAGTCTGGAACAGGGAAAACAACACTTTTCAATATATTGGAAGAAAAGATTGAAGGGGTGAAAGTCGTCAAAACTAGTATGAATAAAAGATTGAAAACGAAAAGCGAGGTTTTCGGCTTTATTGGAGATCTTTTGGGAATAGAGATGTCCGAAAGTCTGCTTCCATTATTAAGTACAGAAAAAGATCTTGAGAAAACAGTCATTCTTCTAGATGAAGCTCAAAATAGTTTTCTTTCTAAATTAGGTGGTTTTGAAGCATACAAAGCTTTGCTGGAAATCAGTAATGCAAGAATTGAGAATGTCTTCTTTTGCTTTAGTTTCAACCTGTTCTCATGGAATTATCTTACTTGTGCTTTTCGAAAGAGTAATACGTTTCGCTATAATATTGTGCTCAAAGGCTTCACAGAAAAAGATATTAAAAATCTAATTATGAAACGTCATGACCAATTAGATTATAAGCTGTCTTATTCAAATATCTTGAAAGCTACGGGAGGAGATTATTCTTCAGAAAGTAAGAGTGCTATTGTTGAACAGTTCTTTAGACTTTTATGGGAGCAATCTCTCGGAAATCCTAAGGTCTCAATGTACTTGTGGCTATCTTCATTGAAATATTCAGGGGGGAAAGTGTTTCGCCCTGGTCTCCCTCATGATGATGACCTTGGTAAACTCAATAGTCTTGGCGATGACTCTCTCTTTGTTTACTCTGCGATTGTTAAACACGAGAATTTATCAGTTAAAGAGTTAAAAGAAATTACAAGCTTAAGTGAAGGAAATGTTCGCTACGCTCTTCGATTTGGCTTGGATAATAGTTTTTTAATTCGAAAAAACAATGAAAGAGTCTATAGTTTAAATGTTCGTTATCAAAACTCGGTTATTAATTATTTAAAAAAGAAGAATTTAGTCTATGCCAGCAAGTGATAAATTACCTGAAATAAATGGGCTAATGAGTCTATTTCGTATTGATTCGATGCTATTTCTTATTATTGGGATGTGTATTTTAATTTACACGGCAAAGTGGGTTAAGAGACTTTCAACTTTATCTCAAGAAAGCTATCCAAACTTACGTTTAAGTATTTTGCAGTTTTCCACAGTATTTACTTTCATCTGGTATATATTTGGATCAGTTATTGTCGTTTATGCCTCTCTAAGGCCTCCTAAAGAAGCGATTATTGGTGTTGCGACTTCGGCAGGTTTAGCAATTGGTCTCTCTTTAAAAGACCTTGTTTCATCTTTAATTGCAGGGGTTGTATTATTATTTGACCGCCCATTTCAGGTTGGAGACAGAGTTAGTTTCGGAAGTATCTATGGAGAGATCACTCATATAGGTCTAAGAGCGGTTAAGCTAGTGACTTTAGACGATAACCTTGTGACTATCCCAAACTCTGAGTTCATGAATGAAGCAGTCGCTTCTGGGAATGCAGGGGAGCTTGATATGATGATCGAGATCAAGTTTCACCTTGATTTACATGCTCCTATTGAAGAAGTTAGGGAAGGTCTTTATGAGATTGTCATTACTAGTCGTTATGCCTACCTAAAAAAGCCTGTTGCAGTTGTGATCAAAGAAGAAGTTCTTGGTAATCAACTAGCACTATTATTTACAGTAAAAGCCTATGTATTTGATATTCACTACGAGAAGGCTTTTGAAACAGATATTATCACGAGGGGAAGTCAATTTTTGAATAAAAACTCTTACCCTAGACCTAGATTCGCAACCATGGTATAGGTAAATCATGTCAATTGATAGTAAACACTCTGATCGAGTTGGAATTATTCTCTCTACTTTATGTATTATACATTGTATTGGGTTTCCACTTTTAATTACACTCTTTCCGCTTCTGGAAAATGTACTTCCCATCCATGAGCGTAGCTTTCATACATTAATGTTTTTCTTGGTGTTAATCCCAGTCCTTATGACTTTTATTCCTCATTATCTTCAGACAAAAAGGTGGCAATCTTTATCTTTACCATTCGCTTCGATTTTATTGCTCTTTTTTTCTAATATTATATTTCATATCCATGATTTAATTTACGAAACGATTATCAATGTACTTGCAAGTAGCTTGCTGGTCTATGCTCACTTTAAACATTTAAAAGCAAAGAAATGCTGTGACCACTAAAAGTAAACTATCTTAGCTTCAAGATAGTCGCACCATCTAAAGATTTTTTAGGAATTTCCACCTCAAGGTCACTTTTGGCTAGAATATAACTTCTTAACCAGTTTTTTAAGATACCGTTTCCATGGCCATGGATAATTTCAAGATAGGGGATTGCGCCTGAATATAGGCTTGTGAGAGATTTTTCTACTTCATTCTTAAAGTCCTCTAAACGCATGCCCCTTGCATCTAAGCTCACACTCTCTTGTGAGTGCTTTGTCAGGGTATAGTTAAAGTCATCTGTTCTTTTTTTCTGAATATTGGGTCCAAAAGCGAGGTCTGAAAACTGAGCTTCTATTTTGAATTTACCACTAAGATCTAACGTTACTTTCTGTTTGGTTTTATCGACTTTCAAAACAGTGGCCACTCTTCTCATCGGGATATATATATATTTATCTCCAACTGCGGGCTCAATATTAATTGGCTTTTCTCGACTCTGCTCTTTTTCAACGGGGATTTTCTCTTCTATCTTGAGAAATTTTCGATCAAGGTCTTTGGAGCTTTGAATTTCTTTATTTTTTACTTGATGAAGAACATCATTGGCTTCTTGTTCTAAATCTTTAAGTTTGTTCTTCATCGCTTCAACCATCTCTTTAGCTTTCAATTTCGATAAGCCGATCTGAGCTTTAAATTGATTTTCAAGTTGATCTGAGGTTTCTTTTTGCTTGATAAGTTCTTTACTTAATTCAGCATTTTTTTTAGATACCTCAGAAAGGAGCTTTTCATATTCAATATATTTTCGTCCAAGGACCTTTTCTCCCTTATCTATTATTTTACTAGTAAACGGATAATTTGCACCAATTTTTTTAAAAATGTTAAGTGCTTCACTACTTCCTGGGCCTGTTTGATAGAGCTTGTAACTAGGACGTAGTGAATCAGGGTCAAAACCAACATTATAAGACAAGAATTCCTGAGATTGGTGTGTAAGTGTTTTCAACATTTGGTGGTGAGTTGAAACAAAGATAAAGGGATTAATCTGTGACTTTAAATAGTCAAATAGGCCTAGTGCAAGTGCACTGGCTTCTTCTGATGAGGTTGAGTTAAAGATTTCGTCAATAAATACAACAGAGTTCGGTCCGATTTGATCTAAAAGAGCCAGATAATGGTGTGCCTCTGAGGAAAAAGAGCTTAACCCATCACTGAGACTTTGGTGATCTTGCGAAAGAAAGTAGATCTCATCAAACTCAAATACATACGCTTCATCAGCGGCTACAAAATAGCCTGTTTGAGCCAGAATAATATTTAGGCAAATACTTTTGAGTGCAACACTTTTTCCACCTGTATTTGGACCTGAAATAATAATTCCTTGAGATGTCTTGGTGAGCTGAATATTATTTTTAACAGGATCTTTAACTAAGGGGTGAAAAAAATTTTCAAACTTGATTTGAGGAAGATCTGTAATTGTGGGCGCGATTAACCCGTGAGCTTTATTAAAGAGTGTGAGAGAGTAAAAAAAATCAATTAAATAGATATGTTGAATAACTTTTTTTAAATCGACATAGCATTCATGAAGAACTTCTGAATACTTTCTTGAAAGATTCAGGAGAATTTTATCAATTTGCAGAAAAAGGTCTTTTCTTTGCTGAGATATCTTTTTTAATTCATGTGGCTCAACGTAAAGGGTTTGAGCAGATTCACTTTTTGCATGAATAAAGCCCATTTTATGCTCAAAGTGGGAAGCTTTAAAAAGAAGGACATAATGATCATTGAGAATATCGTGTGTACTTACTTGAAGTTGATCTTTATATTTGTTTTTTAGTGACTTTATTGAATCTCGTGCTTTTTCATCAAGAGACGTAATCTGTGTGAAAAGGTTTCTTAACTCAGGGTGTGAGAGGTAATCTACTTCCCCTGTAGGTAAAACAAATCTTCTGATTGGTCTTGTGAACTTGGATTGAAGTTGTGTGAAGAGTTCTTTTAATATTTCAGAGTTCTCTGTGATCTTTAAAGAAGATTTATGAATAATAGAGAAACTTTCAAGGAAAATGACTATTGAGTTCAGTTCAGAGAAAGAAAGGTGAGCACTTTTTTCAACCCTTTTTAAAATATCAGTTGTTTTGATATCAGAGCTCAAATAAGACAAATTGGAGTAAAATTCTTGAAAAGGGGCATGTTCAAGGATTTCTAAAAAGTGATTTTGATTAAAGTGAAACTGATCAATTTCTTTTTTACTTCTCTTTCGAGGAAAACTTTGAATTTTTTCCTTAGTCGACGTAAAATAAGCACATCGAGCAACTTCTAAGCTAAACTGTGACCAGTCAATGAGCTTCAGGAAATTTAGGCTGCTTTGCGCTAAAAGGTTGAGATTCATGATTTTAGATTATCAAAACTTTAAGCATTCGGTCACGGAATTTCCCTCACCACAGTCTCCTGTCCAAATTCAGAAAATATTCAGTACAACGCGGTATTTGAGTTTTAGCATTCGATTCCCTGGTGAAACGATTTGGCTTTACCTTGGTAGAGGTAAAGGTTTTGAGGGAGTCTGGCGAGATTTAAAACCACCAGAGTCGAAACTGAGGGGGAGAGATAAGCTACTAGACTATGTAAGAAAACAATTGAGTAGCACTTTATTTTTAGGCCTTGAAATAGATTCATTAGATAGGGTGGCTAAAATCAAGTATCAGAAGTGGGGAAAGCCTTGTTGTTTTTATTATTTTTATCGAGGACGAGACGCATATTTTATTAACGATTTCTGGGATGAGACTGAAAGGAAAATTTATACCTCATGGGGAGCATACCGAGAAGTTCAAGGAAATATTATCTCTCTATTTGATGAAGTCGGACGAAGAGATGTGGATAAGAAAGGTGAACTGAAGAAAAAAGAAGGTGATATACAAGCGCTTTTAAAACAAGAAGAAAAATCAAGAGAAATAAATCAAAGAAAAAAAATAGGAAAGCTTGAGAGGAAAAAGAAAAACATTGAATTAGATTTAATAAAAATCCAAGGCTTTTTTAACCAAAAAGAATTGATTAATAAATGGAAAGAAATTTTAGCTCTTCAAGGAAGTGTTAAAGAGTTAGAGCAAGATAAACTTATTCTTGCTGGAATCAAGTTTAAATTTTCGAAAGAAATGAGTTTGTTTCAACGTCTAAGTCTTATCTATTCAAAAATTAAAAAACTACAACCCCTTATTGCCAAGATGAAGGGAAGGTTAAGTAATGTAGAAGAAGATTTAATTAAGGTTAAAGATAATTTTGTTTTGAGAAAAAACTTCATTCAACCAATTTGGATGATAGATAAGTCAGTTAAAAAAGAAGCTAAGAAAGAAGAGTTTGTTGAAGTCATCTTTAGTGCAGGTAAGATGGCCATAGGAAAAAATGCTCAATCTAATGACGAAATTAGAAAAAAGTGGGCCAAGAAAGAAGACTGGTGGTTTCATGTCGAAAATGTTGCTAGCGCTCATGCCTATGTAAAAATGGACTGTGTTCCAAGTCCTGATATTATGAAGGAGATAGCAATTCGACTAAAAGAAGGTTCTAAATTTGAAGGGAGTGAAGTTCCCCTTATTTATACGAAGGTCAAAAACTTAAAGGGAGTGAAGGGAAAAGCAGGAGCGGTTTTTTTTAAAAAAGAAAAAAGAATAAGGGTATATATCGACTAGTCTTGCTGTGATTTCAATTGTTTAAGCCTTGGCTTCTGTATAATTTTCACTCGCACTGACAAAGTTTAACCTTATAAGTATTTTTAACCAATGAAAATTAAACTACTAGGATTAAGCTTTTTAATTGTGAATATTTGTTTTGCAAATATTTTTGGCCCAGATAATAGGGAGATACACTTTGACTCTAGAGTCGGTCAAACATCTACTCATCCCTGTACTGCATTTTTTGTTTCTCCGCGTTGTATTGTCACTGCAGGGCATTGCTATAGAGGTGTCTCTCAAGGCTTTTCTTTCCAAAGTGATGAGTCTCAAAGTTCATTTAATATCAATGCCATTAATATTGGTTTTGAAGATTCAAGGAAAAATGATTGGGCAGTTTATTTATCAAAAGAGCAGTATGGATCATACTTCACACTCGCACAAAACCTTAACTCATCATCTATTTTAGTTATTGGCTTCCCTAAAGACTCAAAGTTTTCTTTAATTTCACATGATGAAAAGTCAGAATTGAAAGGAGATAAGATTTATCATTGGGCAGCAACTGACCTTGGGAATTCGGGCTCACCAATACTTTCGGTTGATAAAGAAGAAGTTCTTGGAGTTCATACATGGGGGGGAACTGATTCTAATGAAGGAACAAGTATCTCGCATCCTAACTTTAATCGAACCTTAAACACATGCCTCGATCAAAGCATTCTTTA
>Ga0114957_1001079_pt1 | contig 32022 bp, 29 predicted proteins | sample BantaG_FD_87175 | JGI IMG/M metagenome (GOLD analysis project Ga0114957, IMG submission 87175) | Marine algal microbial communities from Bantry Bay, Ireland - BantryBay_4 metaG | ecosystem: Host-associated > Algae > Red algae > Unclassified | place: Bantry Bay, Ireland | collected 2014-11-21
AAATCATTTTGGCTTCAGGTTCACCAAGAAGACATCAATTTTTTAAGGAATTGGATATTCCGTTTGAGGTGCGATTGAAATCTGTTGATGAAGTGTACCCTCCGAATTTAAAAGCTGGAGAAATTTCGGATTACTTGGCGCAATTGAAAGCAAAGCCATTCAATGGCACACTAAAAACTAAGGAAATCCTAGTCACCTCAGATACTGTGGTCTGGCACAAAAATGCTTCCTTGGCCAAAGCCGCCGATGAAAAAGAAGCCTTTGAAATGCTCAAAACCCTTTCTGGGGATTGGCATGAGGTCATAACTTCAGTATCTTTTACAACGTTGACCGAACAAAAGACCGTAAATCATACGACCAAAGTAAAATTCAAAGCACTCACGGATGATGAAATTTGGTTTTATATCAAAAAATCGAAGCCTTTTGACAAAGCTGGTGCTTATGGCATTCAAGAATGGATTGGTCTAATAGCCATCGAAGAAATTAGAGGCTCCTATACCAATGTAGTCGGCTTACCAACTCATTTGGTTTACAAAACCTTGATTGAAATGCTAGGCTAATATTATTTGAGTAATTTTGTAAAAAAGATTCCGTGAGCCTCTTTTTTCTCTGTGAAATAATACGCGCTTTGCCTTATCATAGAGTGATATGGCGAAAAAACTGAAATTCCCGGAGTAAAATATCTTATTATGATAAAAATTAAAAGTGCTTCGCTAATATTTTTAAGTTGTTTGGCGCTCATTATGTCTTGCAAAGAACAAGCTACAGGGTCTTCACAAGATTTAGCTATAAACGATGAAGCATCATCTGCATCTGTCAAAAAACCACTATCCGATGAATTTAAAAAGTACTGGTATGCTGGTGAAGCTGAAATTTCATCGTACGAATTAGAACAAGTACGCTACGGAGAACTTCGGGAAGGAAAAGCCGTATTGGTTTTTGTTACCGAGCCTTTTTTAAAAGAACAACAAGTCAAAGCAGATGGGAATAGTCTGGATAATATACCCGTTTTAAAACTAAATAGCACAAAAAACTACCTAACGGGTATCTATCCCTATTCTATTATGACCAGTAGTTTTTATCCTGTAGACGATGCAGGGCACGCGACAAAGATTTCGTTTTCAGCTCAGGAATGGTGCGGGCAAGTATATGCACAATTAAACAACCGTGAAAAATTTGAGCTAGAAGCTCATTCCTACTTCGAGTCAGAGGGTGATCAGCAGTTGAAATTGGATAAAAGCGTTTTAGAAGACGAACTATGGAATAAGATTCGAGTAAATCCGTCTGATCTTCCTATTGGCCAAGTAGAAATTATCCCTTCTATGGAATACATTCGGCTGTCGCACAAAGAATTCAAATCATACTCCGCCGAAATCACATTAAGCGAAAAAGAGGGTTTGAAAACATATCAAGTTAGGTATCCTGAATTAGAACGAACACTAAAAATAAATTTTAACTCGGCCTTTCCGCATCGCATAGAAACTTGGTCTGATTCATTTAAAAGCGGCTTTGGATCTAAGGCAAAAATAATGACTTCAACAGCTACACGAATAAAAACTTTAAATACACCATATTGGCGTCAAAATAGCAATAGTTTTTTACCTTTACGAGATACCTTAGGCCTATAGTTTATGGAAGATTTCATAGTAGCACATCGCACCGAGCTAGTGTATAGTTTAATTACCCTAGCGGTTGTTTTTACACTAAAATTGGTGTCTAGCAAGGCCATACGTAGGGTAGGTAAAATAGGGGATTTTAATAAAGTACGTACCAGCTTAATCATCAAATACCTTTCTGCTGCCTTAACAATAACCACGATTGTGATTTTTACGCTTATCTGGGGGGTTGACTTTAGAGCTTTGGGTGTTTTATTCTCCTCGATTTTTGCCATAATCGGTGTTGCACTTTTTGCACAATGGTCCATTTTAAGCAATATTACCGCTGGTGTCATTATTTTCTTTTCGTATCCTTTCAAAATCGGAAATACCATACGAATAATGGATAAGGAAATCGGAGATTCGGTTACCCTAGATGATAATATTTTTGTGATCGAGGATATACGAGCCTTTCATTTGCATCTGCGCAAGAGAAATGGCGAAATACTAACGTACCCGAATAGCTTAGTCCTCCAAAAAGGTGTTGCGCTCGTCTCTACTTACAACGACCAACTGAAAGACCAATTTGAGCAACTGCAAGAAGAGAAAAAAGAAGTGCCCGTAGAAAGTGTTTAGTTAAAGAACTACTAAAACGATACCCCTGGCACCTTATGTTATTATCTTTGGTAACCAACTAAATACGTGCTATGCGCTTTACATTCTTAAGTATTATTTTTTTGTTAACCGCTTTTCTAAGCGTAAATGCGCAAGCACCAAAGCACAAATCATCCTCAGAAATTTATCACGCTGTTCAAAAATTGAATTTCTTGGGTTCGGCATTATATATCGCTGCGCATCCTGATGATGAGAATACACGGCTTATTTCTTACCTATCCAACAACGAAAAAGCAAGAACCGCCTATCTTTCACTAACTAGAGGTGATGGCGGTCAAAATCTTATAGGCCCTGAGTTAAGGGAGCTTTTAGGTGTTTTGCGTACACAAGAACTATTAGCGGCAAGAAGGGTCGATGGCGGCGAACAATTTTTTAGCCGTGCCAATGATTTTGGGTATTCCAAACACCCAGATGAAACCTTGGAAATTTGGAACAAGAAAGAGGTATTGGGTGATGTAGTGCGACTGATTCGAAAATTTCAGCCCGATGTGATTATCAATCGTTTTGATCATCGTTCGCCCGGTAGTACCCATGGCCACCACACATCATCAGCAATGTTGAGTGTAGAAGCATTTGATTTGGTGAACGACGCGACCGCCTATCCCGAGCAATTAAAAACACTTTCCGTTTGGCAACCAAAACGTATGTTTTTTAATACATCATGGTGGTTCTACGGAAGTCAAGAAAAATTCGAGAAAGCAGATAAAAGTAAAATGCTATCCTTTGATGTGGGTACCTATTATCCTGTTTTGGGAATCTCAAACAATGAAATCGCTTCTTTGGCAAGTAGCCAACATTTATGTCAGGGCTTTGGAAGATTGATGACCAGAGGCACACAAAACGAATATATCGAACTCTTAAAGGGAGACCTTCCGAAGGATAAAAACAATCTTTTTGATGGCATCAACACCACATGGTCTAGAATTTCGGGCGGTGACGCGATTGGAAATATTGTACTAGCGGTGGAGAATAATTTCAATTTCAACTCGCCCAGTACACACTTACCCCAATTGCTTAAAGCCCACAAAATACTTACTAATTTAGCGGATGGTCATTGGAAAAACATCAAACTTAAAGAACTCGAAGAACTCATACTATCGGTTAGTGGTTTGTATCTAGAGGCTTCCGCAGATGCTTCGAATGCTGTTTTGGGCGCTGATGTAAAGGTGAATATCGAAGCTTTGAACCGCAGTGATGCGAATATTACACTAAAATCGGTCGCTATAAATACGGAGGCAAAAATCACTGAATCCCATGCCTTAAAAAACAATGAAAAAGTAAATTTAGAAACAAATTTCACTGTTCCTTCTGAAGGCGCTTTTACGAGTCCGTATTGGTTGAACGAAAAAGGAAGTTTGGGTATGTATAAAGTTACCGACCCTAATTTGATTGGCCAACCTGAAACACCCAGAGCGTTTAATGCACAGTTTCAATTGAATTTTGGCGATTATACTTTGACGGTAACGAAACCGGTTGTGCATCGTTTTGCAAAAAACGACAAAGGGGAATTATATGAACCTTTTGAAGTATTGCCGCATGCCACCGCAAGTTTTGATGATAAGGTCTTGATTTTTTCCGATGGAAATCCAAAACAGATTCCAGTAACGGTAAAGGCACATAAAGACAATGCCATAGGCGAAGTGCAATTTTGCTATTCAAAAGGCTGGTCGGTTGATATGGAAACAAAACCCTTCGCTATTCAAAAGAAAGGTGACCAACAAACTTTGCTATTTACCTTGACTCCGCCAGAAAACGAAGATGAGAATTACATTGTGCCGATTGTGAATATGGACGGACAGGAAATCTCGAAAGAACTCGTTGAAATCAATTACGATCATGTACCAAAACAGTCAATCTTACTACCTGCCGAAGCAAAAGTGGTACGCCTAAATATCGAAAAATTAGGACAGGACATCGGTTACATAGTTGGTGCAGGTGATGATGTACCAACAAGTTTAGAGCAAATCGGTTATACAGTACACCTTATAGATCCGTTGACTATTACCGACGGTTCATTGAAAAAGTATGATGCCGTGGTAACGGGTATTCGCGCTTATAACGTAGTGCAAGAGTTGAAATTCAAGCAAAAGTATTTACTGGATTATGTAGCGGACGGTGGTAATCTTATCATTCAATACAACACCGCTGGCAGATGGGATTCGCAATTTGAGAACATAGCCCCATACCCCTTGCAACTTTCAAGAGATCGTGTTACAGATGAAAATTCCGAGGTCAAAATTATCGCATCAGACCATGCTTTGGTTAACTTTCCCAATAAAATTGAGGAAACTGACTTTAACGGTTGGGTACAGGAGCGTGGCCTCTATTTCCCGAATGAATGGGATAAGGCCTTTACGCCGATACTATCGATGAAAGATGCCGGGGAATCGGCAAAAAAGGGTAGCCTACTTGTCGCTCCGTTTGGTAAAGGCAACTACATGTACACAGGCCTAAGTTTCTTTAGAGAACTACCCGCTGGCGTGACCGGTGCGTACAAACTCTTTGCGAATATGTTATCTTTAGGAAAATCTAAAGTAGAAACTGCCGATAAAATAAAAGGATAGTATGCCTAAGGTAACTTGGAAAAAAGAATACAGCCTTGTATTGGTGCTCAACGTACTGTACATTCTTCTTTTTGATTATATAATGACCTCATTCTCGTAGATGGCAACAATCGACTGGACCATACTCTGCGGCACACTTCTTTTTATAGTCGCCTATGGCGTATGGAAAACGAAAAGCAATCAAAGTGTTGACGATTACGTAGGTGGTGGCCGCAATGCCAAATGGTGGACGATTGGCCTTTCTGTAATGGCGACACAGGCCAGCGCGATTACCTTCTTATCGACTCCTGGGCAAGCGTTTCATGACGGTATGGGTTTTGTGCAGTTCTATTTTGGTCTGCCACTTGCCATGATCGTTATCTGTATAGTGTTTATTCCCATTTACCACAAACTCAAGGTATATACTGCATACGAATTTTTAGAAGGCCGGTTCGACTTGAAAACAAGGTCTCTGGCAGCTATATTATTTCTAATTCAACGAGGACTAGCCGCAGGTATAACCATTTATGCACCCTCGATTATCCTTTCAGCAATTTTAGGGTGGGACTTAACGCTACTCAATATCATCATAGGTACCTTGGTCATCGTATATACCGTTTCAGGCGGTACCAAAGCGGTAAGCGTTACCCAGAAACAGCAGATGTTCATTATCATGGGCGGTATGTTCGTAGTTTTCTTTTATATTTTGGATTACCTACCTGCCGATGTCACTTTTACGAAAGCCTTGAAAATTGCCGGGGCAAGTGATAAATTAAATATTCTCGATTTCAGTTTCGACCCCAAAAGCCGCTATACTTTTTGGTCGGGAATAACCGGTGGTTTCTTCTTGTTCCTCTCTTATTTTGGTACAGACCAAAGTCAAGTGCAACGCTATCTAACGGGGAAATCGCTACGTGAAAGTCAGTTGGGGCTCATTTTCAATGGTATTTTTAAGATCCCGATGCAGTTCTTTATTCTGTTGGTAGGTATTATGGTATTTGTGTTTTACCAATACAATGCCTCCCCATTAAATTTTAACCCCTCTTCCACCCAAAAAGTAATGAAGTCCGAATATGCTTCTGAATACCAAAAGCTGCAAGAAGGACAAGCGGCGTTAGAAATCGAGAAGAAAATAGCCCAGAATAAGTTTTCCGCTGCCCTAGAGCTGAAAGATTTTAATGAAATCGAGGCTACAAAGGCTAACATCATAGCCATCAACATAAAAGATCATGCCAATCGTGATGCCGCAAAAGCCTTGATAACCAAAGCCGATGCCGATGCGGAAACCAATGACAAAGACTACGTTTTTATTCATTTTATATTGAACAACCTCCCCCGCGGACTCATAGGATTATTGCTCGCCGTAATATTATCCGCTGCCATGTCTTCAACAGCATCAGAACTCAATGCGCTAGGGACCATTACCGCTTTAGACTTGTACAAACGCAATAGAAGAGAAGAAGAAGATGATACTAAGACTGACAAACATTATGTACTTGCCTCTAAGGGTTTTACTTTATTGTGGGGTGTTATCGCCATTTTAATCGCTTGCTTTGCCAGTCTTTTTGACAATCTTATCCAATTGGTAAATATCATCGGTTCTATTTTTTATGGGAACGTACTTGGTATTTTCTTACTGGCCTTCTTTGTCAAATTCATTAAAGGGAACGCAGTATTCTTTGCAGCTCTTGTAACACAAGTTATTGTCATTGCCATCTACTACAACTTCATTTTTATCTACCCTTCTGGGGAAGAAAAATTAGGCTACCTGTGGTTAAATGCCATTGGTGCGGTAACCGTAATTCTTATAGCGGTTATTTTTGAAGGGATTGATAGAATGTTGCGGAAGCCGACTGATATTCCTTCTTCTTAATTATTCGAGTAATTATTTTTGTTCATAATAGCTACCTGATTAACAATTAGACCTATAAAAGTGTTGGCATTTACAAATAACTATTTCTTTGGTTCAGCTATTTTAATAGTAGGAATCATCTACCTTCTATATACAATTATATCCATTAATAAGAGTCTGAACAAATCTAACTATAAAGGCAAATCTATTCTCGGGAGAGATTTGATAATGAGTATCTCTATTATAATTAGCGGATTAATTTATTTAATTTTTTATTTATAAAAAACCACTTTAATTTAACAATTTCATTTATCTCGATAACACTAGTCGCTGACAAATCCTATTCCATGTAGGAATAGCTAAGGCCTTATAACCAAAAAGTGCCATGCTTTTGCATGGCACTCCAAAATTTGAATGAACTACCCCGAGGCAGAACCATTGAAGTATTAGAAACTAGACCGCTGCGCTACCAGAATCAAGAAACTAGACTATAATTTTTTTGTCTTGGCTCTATACTCTTGGTGCTTTAATTAGTCGACTGCTACACCCGAGGCAGAGCCTCGAGGAATTCTATTGATTAAAATTTCAAAGCTACTCCGCAGCAGGCATTTCAGTTTCCACAGCCTTCGCCTTTTTGGCTCTATTCTGACAGCGATCACATAAATCGGTGATTTTTTTTAATTCTCTTGCATCGGCTACGGTACCTTGAAAAATCTCGTTGGTGCGTTTGCCATTTATATAGCCGCAATCTTGAAACAGGTGATAGCTTTTTCCTGAGGGAGTCCAGTACACACTATTCACACCATTGTTCAACCCTTCCACTTGTGCGGTCTGTTCTGCGTATTGTTCTTTTGAAGGCGGATTGAAATCCGTTCCGGTCAAGCCTGCTATGACCAAGGCCGCGGTGGCTATAGAACCAATGATACCTTTCTGCTTGCCCGTCATATTCTTGTTCGTAAAAATCAAAACGACCATTGGTAGAAAGGCAATGACACTAATAATAAGACCTAACTGGTTTTGAACAAAAAACTTGAATTTGTTTTTCTCAGATGCAGGATCTAATCGATTCGCTTTTTTCCATAAAAGATTGGCAATGACTACCAAAATGAGCATACCTACCAGAATACCGATTAGCAACGGCATGTTAATGGGTACGTCGCGTAATTTTAGAATACCGAATATTTCGAGACCAATTGCAATGGCCCAAAGGAGTATTGAAATGACACGAAATTGTTTTGCCTTTCCTGCATTTTCAGCAGTAGGCTCAAATGTTCGTGGTTCGGAGTTAGATGCAGCAGCACTATCACCTACTTTAATAATTTTTTTCGGGGTTTTGTTTTCTTCCATTTTAAGTTTAGAATTTAGTGGTTTTTACAAAGGTAGCCATAAAACCTATAGCTTTGATTTCAAGTTGATTAACGATATTTATGTAGTGTATCGTATAGTTCTAAGAAAAAACTATTTGATTAGGCCATACCCTTCATAGCCAACAACGTCATTGTCCATACGATAATAGAAGAAATAAAAATACCTAAGGTATTGGCAACAAACGCTTTTCGTCTTTCAATTTTAAAGAGATATGTGGCAATGCTCCCTGCATACACACCTGTGCCGGGTAGCGGTATCATAACGAATATAACCAAGCCCCAAAAACCATATTTTTTAATTTTATCACCAGAACCGTTTTTGGCTTTACGCGCTACGTAAATTGCCGCTTTTTTATACTGTTTCCATTTTAGCAATTGGGTATTCATCGTATTTAGGAAGAAAAGCATAATTGGAAAAACAAGCAAGTTTGCCAAAAAGCAGGCTATAAGAACCACATAAATATTAACGCCCTGATACATACCATAGGGAATGCCGACTTTGGCCTCGCCAAACGGCGAAACACTCCATAACATTGCAATGATAATATCTTTTAGCATGTTGCTCTAATTGAAAAACCTTAACGATTAAAAAAGGATTATACTATATCGTACAAAGCGAATTCGGCGAAGTGTTCGTTTATTGGACAAAGTTACCGAAATACGAAACACGTACAAAGAAAAACCCCGCCCAAGGGCGAGGTTTTTTAGTTCAGTTCAAAAACTGATTACATAGCTCCCCACTCTTTCAAAGAGTCAGTATTCATTTTCACATAATCGTCATTACCAGCCGTCTTTGCACCTTCTAAAGATTTTTTAGCAGTTGCAATAGCTCCTTTCTTGTCACCCGCTTTTGCATAGATCAACGACTGCTGACGTAATTGCCAGTAACGCGGCTCTTTGGTCATGCTCATGGCCTTGTTCATCCACTCCTTGGCTTTGGAAATGTCTTTGCCTTCGCTAGAGTAATACACTGCCGCAGCGTAGTAATCGTTTGCGCTTGGCCCGGCCATTGCCTTATCGATATCGCTCATTACAGATGCGTCGGTTGGCACTTCGAATTTTACTCCAACATATACTTTTTCCCATAATATACCCAAAGTTGCCCCATTACTGCTTAGGTCATCCATTGTAATAGTAAAACTTTCTACGGGCATCTCTATTGGCCATACTTTTGCAGTTGTTTTTGCAACCACTTTGGCATCATCCCACTCTGCTGGGGTCCCTCCGCCTTGCGTATCGGTATAGAAGAAAACTTCCCAAGTCTCTTTTCCTGGTATTGTAAATACAGAGTAAGTTCCCGCTTTTACATCTTGGCCATCGATTTTCACATCGTCGCCGAAAGAGACCAAGGTATAGCCGTTTGCGCCTGTACGCCATAATTTGTCATACGGTACCAAATCGCCAAAAATGGTTCTGCCTCGCATTGAAGGTCTTGAATAAGTTACGGAAACATCCGTTAGGCCTACCTTCTGCTCAATTTTGGCGGCGGGACTTGGCGCGGGAGTGTTAATTTGAGCTTGGACCGAAAAAGTAAGGGCCATCGCGAATAATAAGAGTACTGATTTTTTCATTGGTGTATCTATTTTAAAGTTTGCACAAAACTAGATATAAACCCGAATGAGATTTGTTAAGGAAGTCTTAAAAAAATAACTGCTATCGGGCCTAATCGACCGCAAATGCGCTAGAAAGGGTTTTGTCGCCTAAATACAAGTTGAAATAGTAAATAGCTGGGTGTAAAGTAGCTACGTCGATACTCGTATTTTCAATGCTATTTTGAGTTAAAAAACTGATTCTACGCCCAGTAGTATCAAAAATCGCCCATCCTAATACAGGTTGATCGGTTACCAATTGGTATTGCAATTCATTGGAACCCGATTGTCGAAAAAGAAAAAAATCTGCTGCACCATCGTTTTCTGGTTCTGGTTCAGGTTGAGGTTCAGGTTCCTGAGGCTGCGAATCTGTAGTTTTGAAAGCCAATAGCAATGAAGACAATTCTATTCCTCTTTCTTCATTGACGAATCTTTCCGAAGATATCAGATACTCTTCGTCATTCACAAAAGTGATACCTTCCGTTTGGGCAAAACCGATATTCGTTTCTAAGCGTTCTATCGTACCCCCGAAAACAGCAGTTTCGGATATTCCTATTACACGATATACAAAGGAACCTAATAGGGAGTCGTAACCGAGCACATGTAATAATCCCGTTTGTTGATTATAACTTGCACCGGTAACAAGACCGTTGATGTTATAGTTATCCAATCTTCGAGCGGTATGACTTCCGGGAATCTTAGGAATGGTATAGACTACAGTATTGTTCGATTTCCATTGTTTGGTTAGGATTATGAGCTGGTCATTCAAAACAAATAGGGCTTCAGCATCCCAATCGCTATTACCCGAATCTGAAAAATCAGTTTGGTCTTCATAAGCGAAACCGATTTCCTCGGCAGGCACGGTGTCAACTGTGTCATAAGTGCTTTTTGAGATGCGATATACCCTGAGGTCTTGCCGTGTTCCTACATTATTTCCAAAATCGGCTATGTAGATAAAGGTCTCGTCTTGGGCGATATCCTCCCAGTCCACATTTTCTGAATTTGAGATAGTCACACGACGCGTAATTGCCATGGTCACTGTATCAATTTCAAAAAGCTGTGCAGAATTCCCAGAGTCATTATGGGTTATAAGTCTTTCTTTATGGAATAAAAGTCCGGAAGTTTCCCAAACCCCTTCAGGCATTTCGCCCACTTGTCTAACATCCGTTTGGGCGGACAGTATCAGTGAAAAGAGAAGAAATAGAACGGGAAGTAAATTTTTCATAGCTATTTGCTGGGAAAATTACGAAATAGCAGCCACATACCCCGTCAAAAACCTGCACTGGAGATACATTTTCGATAAAGCACGACTTTAGTGCGGTTAAATCAAAACTACATTTTATCTATTGTTTAACTATTTAATATTTTGGTTAAACAAAATTGCTTTTATATTTGTGACAAACGTTTTAAATGAAACTTTACCAACTACACTCTAAACAGTACTTTCCTATCTCGCAACAAAAAGCATGGGATTTTCTTTCGAGTCCGGCCAACTTAAAGACCATTACCCCTGAGCATATGGGTTTCAATATTCTTTCAGGGGCAGACAGACCAATGTTTGCGGGGCAGATTATTCAGTATAAAGTGAGTCCGTTTCCGTTTTACAGCACCAAATGGGTTACCGAAATTACACATGTAAAAGAAGGTGAGTATTTTGTCGATGAGCAGCGTTTTGGTCCTTACGCCCTTTGGCATCACAAACACTTTATAAAAACAATTGAAGGCGGTGTGGAGATGGAAGATATTATCGATTATAAGATTCCCTTCGGAATTCTAGGGCAGCTTGCCCATCCTATAATCGTGAAAAAGCAATTGCGGCAAATTTTTGCCTATCGCGAACAAAAACTTATCGAACTTTTTGGAACCCTTTCGGGTAGTCAAAAATCATTAAACTTTAAATCATTTTAAAAACTATGAGTAAGAATATACTTTTAATTGGAGGTTCTCACGGAATCGGACTTGCGATGGCGCAATACCTCTCTAAAGAAAATAATGTTTACGTGGCTTCTAGATCCAATGAAGAATTGGGTGTGTTGAATGTTACCCACATTCCCTTTGATGCTACTACCGATGAATTAGATACGAGCAAATTACCGGAAGAATTACACGGTTTTGCGTATTGTCCCGGAAGCATTAACCTAAAACCCTTTAAAATGATGTCGCTAGACACTTTTGAGCAAGATATGCAAGTCAATTTTTTTAGTATGGTCAAAGTAGTCAAGACGATTATATCACTGATGGGGGAGAAAGCCAGTATGGTTTTCTTTAGCACGGTTGCTGTAGGAACCGGTATGCCGTTTCATACAAGTGTTGCCGCAGCAAAAGGCGCAATCGAGGGTTTTGCTAAATCAATGGCCGCGGAGTATGCCCCTAAAATTCGCGTGAATGTTATTGCACCCTCATTAGTAGACACCCCTCTGGCAGGAAGGTTACTGAACAATGACAAGAAAAGAGAAATGATGGCGGCAAGGCACCCTTTAAAACGTGTGGGAGAAGCTTCAGATATCGCGAACATTGCTACTTTTCTATTGAGTGATGATAGTAGTTGGATGACCGGACAAGTAGTCGGTGTCGATGGCGGAATCGGAAGTTTGAACGTGAGTTAGAAGTTGTATGATTGGATGTTGGATGATTAGATTATTAAATAGTAGTTCCGGTTTAAGACATAAGACCGCTGCGCTGATGGACATAAGACGTAAGATTAAATTTTAACTAATTGAAAATAAGAAACCGTACTGAATAATTTATTCTTGTTGTAAGGGATTTTATAAAAGCTACAAAAGCAGGGTGTCAAATTTCAATTCAGCTTTGACAACCAGTGATTTCGGGCATTACCAGAACATATTAAAATATTTACCGGACAATAATGATTATTAAACTAAAAAAATATCCATTAGGTTCTTGAAATTAATGGTCATTTTAAAACGAACGTGTTGAAAAGTCGTCATTAGCAATTAATCATAAAAAAAACTATATTTTTTTATATTCGTGAACATTTGTGTAATTCGTGTCCACCTTTTTTACATAACAGCCCTCTAATTACTATTTTAAACCCACTATAGAAAGATATTGAAAATGACAAAAAAAATATCAATTTTTTGGTTTCGGAGAGATCTACGATTAGATGATAATGTAGGCTTTTTGGCCGCACTTAAAGGCGATGTTCCTGTACTCCCTATTTTTATCTTCGATACCGAGATTTTACATAAACTACCAAAAGAAGATGCTAGGGTTACCTTTATTCATGATACCCTGCAGGCAATGCGAAAAGAATTACAAGAGGAATATAATAGTTCGTTGGCAATTTATAATGGTCAGCCTGAAACCATCTTCGCAGACCTTATTTCAGAGTACGAGTTGCAAGCAGTGTACACCAATAGGGATTACGAACCATACGCCAAAGAAAGGGATGAAAATATCGCCGAATTATTAAAAGCAAATGAGGTTGAATTTTTGACTTTCAAAGACCAAGTAATTTTTGAAAAAGACGAAATCGTAAAAGACGACGGCAAACCATACGTCGTATACACCCCTTTCAAAAATAAATGGAAAGCTGCCTTTAATCCTGAAAATGACTTGGTGATTCATTATACAAGTCAATACTTGAGCAACACAATCAAAAACTCTCGCTTGCCCAATATTTCGCTGTCCGACATTGGTTTTGAGACTGCTTCTATAAAAGTGCCCGAATTTACCGCTACCCCTACGATAATTGAGAATTACGAAGACACGAGAAACTTTCCGGCAATTGAAAATGGAACATCTAGACTCGGGCCGCACCTTAGGTTCGGAACGGCATCAGTTCGTAAAATGATGAAAAAAGCTATTGCAGAAGAAAACCAGGTGTTTTGGAGCGAGTTGATTTGGCGTGAATTTTTTATGCAAATATTATGGCATTTTCCGCATACGCGTAATAGTTCCTTTCGCCCAAAATACGACCGTATCGAATGGCGTAACAACGAAGCTGAGTTCGAAAAATGGAAAAACGGTCAAACTGGTTATGCCCTCGTTGACGCCGGAATGCGCGAATTGAATACCACAGGATATATGCATAATCGTGTTCGTATGCTCGTAGCAAGTTTTCTTTGCAAACACCTCCTTATAGATTGGCGCTGGGGAGAAACTTACTTTGCCGAAAAACTGTTGGATTATGATATGAGCGCCAACGTAGGCAATTGGCAATGGGCAGCAGGCAGCGGTGTCGATGCTGCTCCTTACTTTCGCATTTTTAATCCCATCACGCAAGTAGAAAAATTTGATAAACAAAAAGAGTACATCAACAAATGGGTACCCGAATTACAAGAACTTACCTACCCGCCCATGATGGTAGACCATAAGTTGGCGCGCGAACGTTGCCTTAAAACCTACAAAGAAGCCGTGGCGTAATGGTTATAGTTTGGTTTAAAAGAGATTTACGCTTACTAGACCACGAACCGCTGGTGCGGGCCATTAATTCTAAGGAAAAAATACTATTACTCTACACTCTTGAGCCCATTTTACTTAATAATCCACATTACAGTAACAAACACTTCGATTTCATCAAACAGAGTCTTGAAGACCTAGAAGGCCAGCTAAACCCCTATAGCACCAAAATTCTGGTTGTTCAAGAAGAAATCATCGCTTTATTAGAAAAACTACAGCAAATCGAGGTGGTTTCGGCCATCTATTCTTACCAAGAAACCGGTATGCAGTGTACTTATGACCGCGACAAAAATGTTACTAAATGGTGCAAGAAACATAATGTTAGTTGGAAAGAAAGCATTCAAAACGGAGTCCTGCGAGGAATTCAAAATCGAAGAGAATGGAAAAATAATTGGGTAGCTTTTATCAACCTACCTATTGCTATTCCAAATATGGAAGAAGGTGACTTCTTTTCCAGAACTGCTATCGAAAAGCATCTTGAACCAAATTTTAAACCAATAAAACTACAAACAAGTGTTTCCAAGCACTTGCAACGTGGAGGAACGGCGCATGCAAAAAGATATTTAGACACTTTCTTAAATAAGCGAATTTCAGGATACAATTCCAACTACTCAAAACCCGCAACTTCGCGCTTGCACAGCAGTAGACTTTCGCCTTATTTGGCTTGGGGGAACTTGTCGGCGCGACAAGTTTGTAAGTATGCAGCATCTCACAAAAAAAGTATCAAAAATAAAAGAAACTTGAGCTCCTTTTTATCTCGAATACGCTGGCAAGCACATTTTATACAAAAGTTCGAAATGGAAATCGAGATGGAATTTCAAAGCGTCAATGCTGGATACAGACAACTCGTGAAAGAGCAAAAACCACAATTGCAAAAGGCATGGCGCGAAGGTCGAACAGGCGTACCATTGGTAGACGCCGCAATGCGCTGCTTGGTTACAACAGGCTTCGTAAATTTTCGATTGCGAGCAATGTTGGCCTCATTCTTTACACATCTTCTGTGGCAACCCTGGCAGGACTGTACCGAGCATCTCGCACAAAATTTTCTTGATTTTGAACCTGGAATCCACTTTCCGCAATTAAATATGCAATCAGGGGAAACCGGCATAAATACGATTCGCATCTACAGTCCCGCAAAAAACAGTAAGGAACACGACCCTGAAGGGATTTTTATAAAAAAATGGGTTCCCGAACTTTCGATACTTCCGAGTGCCTATATTCACGAACCTTGGTTGATTCCTCCTATGGAACTTCAATTTTTGGGGTTTAGCCTTGGGGTTGATTATCCAAATCCTATAGTCGACATCAAACGCATGCGGGTTTTTGCAAGCGATGCACTGTACTCCTTCAAAAAAAGGAGTAGCGTAAAAAAGGACGGAAAGCGAATTGTAGAAAAACACACGCTACCCGGCAGACCTGTTTGGGATCAAAATGAATAAAGTCATTGTAATCTTTGGAGTGCTAAGTCTTCGAAGTTATTCTTACGATTCTCGAAAATTAATTTGTGGTGTTTATAGTAATGAACTACCCCGAGGCAGAGCCATAGAGGTATCAGAAACTAGACCGCTGCGCTACGAGAATCAAGAAACTAGACTAAATTTTTTTGTCTTGGCTCTAGACTCTTGGTTCTTTAATCAGTCAAATGCTTCACCCGAGTCAGATCCTCGAGGAATTCTATTGATTAAAAACTTGGAACTAAAAAGAGTAGTCCCAAGTAGTTTAGTTTACCCGTCTTGCTTCCTGCGGTATTATTTTGAAAGTTCGCTATCAAGCTGCTTAACCTGTCGTTGGCGATACTTGAGAATATTGATGTATCGTAATGCATCTCCATTCGCGTAATCGGCATAAGACTTCGCAGCATATTCCATCGCTTTATCTAAATCACCATTGATTTCATTGATAATTGCCATATTGTAGCATGCACGGCCCGCGATTTTTGGATCTGGATTACCAAGTTCTTGCTCCCAAAGTTCGGCAGCACCATTCCAATCACCGGCTTGCGCCCTGCGCTGACCAACTTCAAAATTATTGGTTCCCTTTACAAAATAGTTTCGTGTAACTCTTCTGGTTAGGTTGCGAATATTGAGTCCATATGCATTACCAAGGTTATTACTTGTTTGCAGTACTGCTTCCTTTCGTCCGGCTACGGCCTCTACTGCTTTGAACGGATTAATACCTTCACCTACCGATACCAGATTATCCTGAAAAGAAGATTCGTCCAAAACATATTTGGTATGCGGGTCGTAAACTCTCCAGCCGTTTTTCATTGCAGTACGAATCGTCACCTTATGACCGGGAACATTCGCTTTAATTCCTAAGGGGTTTGGAATGTTCACCATTTTCTGCTCATACCCTACATTCGTATTTGTATCATAGAATTCTAAGGAAAAAATAACATCCACATTAAATTCATCACATATAGCGTCGATTTCATCCCAGCTCATTTGCGCAGGAAAAACACCTAAGCCTTTTCGTACCGAGTCTACACTATCGATAAGCGTTACAGATTCAAAACGGCCACTACGCTCTAGTTCGGCTTTTAATCCGTTTAAAGCGGCATTGGCACCAAGTTCATCTAATTTAAGGCCTTCCAAAGACAAAATCTTGTCTATTTTATCTAGAGATTTGTTGCCTTCTGCTGGCACACTTCTATTAATTAATCCTATTCGAGCTACATCAGAAGGAATAGGAACTCGTGCAGGTTCTTTTACGCCCATAGTCAATTGACTGGTTGCACTACAAGCACTTAGGATGATAATCATGCCCAGAAACAGGGCGATGCGGGTTAGGTTTTTCATTGTGGGTTGAATTTTGTTGATTTTAGGTTGTTTCACGCAAGTGATTGAATATTAACGCATAACTGTTTGATTTATTGCATATTGACAGAACAAATCAGCACATGATCTTTGAGTTTTTAGGTAGGTATTTTTTGTATATTTAAAGCTATATTAAACAATATGGCCGAGAACAAAACCCAACCCACATCCGTTAGCGTTATCGATTTTTTGGAAACCCTAAAAGACCAAACCCAAAAATCAGATTCGCTTCAACTTGTTCAAATAATCAAAGAAATCACTGGTCATAAACCAGTTATGTGGGGGGGGATAGCATCATTGGCTTTGGTAGCTATCATTACAAGTATGCTTCGGGAAGAGAAGGCGATACGGTTCTTACCGGTTTTTCTCCCAGAAGTAAGAATCTTTCGGTATATTTTAGCTGGTTTTGAACGCCATCCAGAAATTTTAGCGAACTTGGGCAAGTATAAAACCTCGAAGAGCTGTTTGTATATTAAACGCTTATCCAATGTAGATTTACACTCACTAAGACAACTGATTGCCGCATCTTACGAACACATGAATACTAAATATAACCGCTAATTCAATAATACTTTTTGATAACTGCCTTAAAAAAAGGGTCAGCACTGGTAACACTAAATGATTATAAAATGAAAAAACAAGTACTCTTTACGATCTGTGCTTTTGTAGCCTTATCGCTATCCGCACAAAAAATGTCAAAAAATAAAAGAGCGGTTCTTGCTTCCGTAGAAATGCATAAGACAGAATTGATTAAAATCAGTGATTCTATCTGGGCTTTGGCCGAAACAGCATTTGAAGAATCAGGTTCATCAGCCGTGTTGGCCGATTATGCCGAAAAAAACGGAATGACCGTGACAAGGGGTGTCGCTAATATTCCTACTGCATTTACCGCAACTTATGGTTCCGGAAAACCCGTAATCAGTATTTTGGGAGAGTTTGATGCCCTGCCGGGGATTTCTCAAAAAGCATCACCTATTAAAGAACCTTTAGAAGCAGGTGCAGCAGGCCATGGCTGTGGTCACAATATGTTCGGCACTTCAAGTTTAGGAGCTGCCATTGCCATAAAAGAATTGATGGAACAAGGCAAATTAAAAGGCACCATCAAATTTTTGGGCACGCCAGCCGAGGAAAAATTCTTCGCCAAGGTTTGGATGGTTCAAGCCGGACTCTGGGATGATGTTGATGTAAATTTAAGCTGGCACCCGTCTTCGGGCATTGAAGCTGATGTACAAAGTGGCTTATCGCTAATCGATTTTATAGTGGAGTTTTACGGCCAAACGGCACACGCCTCCGCAGACCCTTGGAACGGTAAAAGTGCTTCCGATGCATTGGAGCTGTATACCACCGGCATAAACTATTACCGCGAACACATACTGCCCTCTTCACGAATTCATTATCACATTCAAGATGGTGGTCAGGTGGTTAATGTGGTACCCGATTATGCAAAACTATGGGTGCGCGTGCGAGATCCGAAACGCTCCAAAATGCTACCGACTTACGAACGCATAAAGGAAATGGCAGAAGGTGCCGCAATTATGGCCGATGTTGAATATAAGATTTCTTTAGTTTCCGGTATCTACGAAACTTTGGTAAATCGGGAAGGTGGAAAAATCATGCAGGCAAATCTCGAAATGCTAGGGCCAATTTCCTATACCGAAGAAGAAACAACATTCGGGAAAGCAATTCAAAGAGTAACAGAGAAACCGGAAGTGGGTATGGATAGTAAAATTTATCCCTTAAGGGCAACCCTTGAAAGTCCCGGTGGCGGATCCACCGACGTAGGTGATGTAAGCTGGAATGTACCCAATATCAACCTTGGCGTAACCGTAGCACCAAAAGATACCCCATGGCACTCTTGGGCAGTTGTCGCCTGTGGCGGAATGTCTATCGGTCATAAAGGAATGGTCTATGCCGCAAAAGCATTGGGTATGACAGCGGTCGACCTCTTTGAAGACCCTAAAAAGATAACCAAGGTAAAAGAAGAATTCAAAACCCGAAAAGGTGATGAAGTGTATAAACCAATGATTGACGGCCCACCACCAATCGGATCTAATTAAAAATTTTGACTTAGGCACTTAAATAATAATCTTAAAAACCGTACCAAATTGTTAGGCTAAAGCCGATGTTTATCTGCCATATCTCGACCACGGGCTGAAGCCCAGTGGCAATTAAAAATAAATGTAATCCAATTGCCACGGCTTTCAAGCCGTGGAGAAATGGTAAATATCGGTCGGGCTTTAGCCCAAACTTTCAAGGTGTAATCGGTATGCATTATGCTTCGAACAAAAGCATCTTTAAAATAAGTGCTAGAGCCTTTTTGATTAGGTGCCTAAGTCAATAAAATTTAATGCTTGCAACTGGCCGCGAATTGTATGTATTGTCTCCTTCTTGTCTCAAACGAGTGAGGCACGAATACGAGGAAGACATAATTTTAGGGGTGTTCTGTGGGATACTGAAATAATCATCTAGACTACTTATTAATCAGGTTTTATGTAAAATTGTAGGTCAATCAAATAGCGGATAAACAAAATTTATGACCGAAAAAGAAAAAATGTTGGCAGGCCAAAACTACGATTCTCGAGATTCGAAATTGTTATTGCGCTATCATGAGGCCAGAAAATTGATGCAATCGTACAATACTTTAGACTCTAAAGCTATTGCCAAGAGAGAGGAACTACTGAATTCTCTTTTTGGTTTTAAAGGAAATGCCGTTTGGATCGAAGCCCCTTTTTTCTGTGATTACGGAGAACATATTTCTATTGGGAAAAATACCTTTGTGAATGCCAATTGCTTTTTTCTCGACAACAATAAAATTACCATTGGTAAAAACGGACTCATAGGCCCTTATGTTCAAATTTATACTGCGAGCCACCCTCTAAAGGCGTCTGAGCGTATTGTAAAAATAGAGGGGGCCACAAGATACCTTACGAACAGTAAATCTGTATCTATCGGTGACAACGTGTGGATTGGCGGTAATACCGTTATCATGCCCGGGGTGAAAATCGGAAATAATGTGACAATTGGTGCTGGATCGGTGGTTACCAAGAATATTCCTAATGATGTTTTGGCTGCTGGTAATCCGTGTGAAATACAAAAAACAATAAATTAAACCAATGAAACAATTTTTAATTTGCTTACTTTTTACCATCAACTGTTCGCTTTCAAGCGCACAGTCCTTCGATTTTAAATACGACCACTACTCCTTTCTGGTAAAAAATCTAAAAACAGTTGGCGATTTTTATAAGGATGTTCTAAAATTGGAAGAGATTCCGCACCCAGATAACAATCCAAACTTTCGATGGTTTCGAGTTGCAGGTAATTCACAGCTGCATTTAATAGGTAAGGATAGTGTTGCCATGCAGCATAGTAAATCTGTTCACCTATGTCTGGCCACTCAAAATCTAGACGGACTCATCGACCACCTAAAAACTCAAAACATCGAATTTTCCGATTGGCCAGGAGAACCGAACGCCGTTACTTTAAGAGCAGATGGTGTGCGCCAAATCTATATCAAAGACCCTGAGAATAATTGGATAGAGGTAAACAATGCGGTTCACGAGTAGTCTATAGGACATAATTTTGGTTCCTCCCCTAGAAAAGAAAATATAGTCACTATATGCGGACAGATCGTAGAGAGGAGGTTATCTTTTGATATAGGATTCAATATTAAAATAAAAAACATAGAAAATTTGACCCGATCCGATATTGAAAAACTGTTCGCCGAGCAACTAAAAAAGCAACTTGATAGGGAGTAGTTGCACGTTAATTGAAGTAATTTAAATTTTCTGCGTTCAAGCGAAAATTAGATATTTTATGTTTTTTCGAAGGCTTTTTTAACTTGCATAGCACCGCTACGGAAGTTAAAAAAGACAAAAATGGACTAAAAAGAGCAATTTTTTAGCGAATGGAGAAAGTTTAAATAACTTCGTTATCAAAAAATGAACACATACTTTTGTCAATTCAGTTTCTCGGTACTACTTCTAATAGGGTTTTTGTGCAATGGGCAAACGAAAACAAAATTACCTAAAAAGCATACGGTATACCAAGATTTAAGTAATACTCATATTCCAAAAAGAATAACGCGAACCATAGTACAAGGTAAAGACGGCATCATTTTGTTTGCAACTTGGGATGGTGTTATTAAATACGACGGCACTACTTTCAGTAATTTAACCAGTACCTTAACCGATAGTCGTTTCTTTTCTTTGCTTGAAGATCGCAACCAAAATTTCTGGCTTGGTGCGCTAGGCTCTGGAGCCTATTACCATGATGGCGAAACCTTTCAAAACTTTACCACAGCAGAAGGCCTTGTCAATAATACCGTGCTTACTATTTATGAAGACAAACAAGGTACGATTTGGTTTGGCACGGCAGGAGGAGTAAGTAGGTATGACGGGAAATCGTTTCAAAATTTTACCATAAAAGACGGACTACAAAATAATGAGGTCAATTCAATTTTAGAGGATCAAACAGGAAAATTATGGTTTGGTACACGAGGAAACGCTTGTTTCTATGATGGCGTAGGCTTTAGTGATATCACAATGGACGAAGGAACAACTTTTAAGAATATTCGGCATATTATCGAAACCGAAGATGGTTGTGTTTGGTTGGGTGGCAACGACGGACTTTGGCGCTACGATGGTAATACGTTTACTAATGTAAATGAGCAATTTGTAGGCTATATGTATGAAGACCGTAACCGCAATTTATGGACTAGCTCAGAAAGCGAAACGGTTTATGGTTGGGCACTATCACAGTACGACGCTGCATCTTTGACCAAAGAAAAGTCAACAAGGAAGGAAATAATGGTAGAGGACAATATGTTCTTTGGTATTCTCGAAGATTTTGAAGGTCATATATGGTTTGGTAATTTAAACGGTGTATACCGCTATGATGGTTCGAATTTTATAGACTTCAAAGATAATGTCAAGAAGTTTCTTGTCTTACCAGAAAATTAGTAGCGCACAGTATGGACAACAGAATTTGAATACTTTACGATTTTGGAGCATTTAAAACTCGAACATCGAGGAAATATAGAAGCGCTTGCTTCAGGTTTTTAATCAAAAAACCCCAAACTCCAACATAAATTGGGATTTGGGATTTCTATTTTTAAATTTTAAATGTTTTACAGCCTAACAATCTTCGCACCAATAGCACGTAGTCTATTATCGATATCTTCATACCCTCTATCTATCTGTTCGATATTATGAATCGTAGAAGTACCTTTCGCTGAAAGTGCCGCTATTAAGAGCGATACCCCTGCCCGAATATCGGGAGAGACCATCGTTGTTGCTTTTAAGGTTGATTTAAAATTGTGCCCCATAACGGTAGCCCTATGCGGGTCGCACAAGATTATTTTAGCGCCCATGTCGATCAGCTTATCTACAAAGAACAAACGGCTCTCGAACATTTTTTGATGTATCAATACCTCCCCTTTTGCTTGTGTCGCGACGACAAGAAGAATACTCAATAAATCAGGAGTCATTCCCGGCCACGGCGCATCTGAAATCGTTAAAATAGAACCGTCGATATAATTCTGAATCTCGTAGCCGTTCTTATGCTCCGGAATATGAATGTCATCCCCTTTTCGTTCTACAGTAATTCCTAATTTTCTAAAAACACTGGGTATTTGTCCCAAATCGGCCCAACTAACGTTTTTTATGGTCAGTTTGCTTTTGGTCATTGCCGCAAGACCGATCCAACTGCCTATTTCAATCATATCAGGAAGCATTCGATGGCTGGTACCTCCTAAACTATCAACACCCTCAATAATCAGCATATTTGAACCCACGCCACTTATTTTGGCACCCATTCGATTCAACATTTTACAAAGCTGCTGCAAATATGGTTCGCAAGCGGCATTATAAATAGTAGTCGTACCTTCTGCAAGTACCGCTGCCATTACGATATTGGCAGTTCCGGTTACTGAAGCTTCATCGAGCAACATATACGTACCCTTTAGTTTTTTAGCTTCAACTCCGTAAAAAGAATCTTCTTTGTTGTATCTAAACTTTGCGCCAAGATTAATAAAGCCCTCAAAGTGCGTGTCTAACCTGCGACGACCGATTTTATCACCGCCCGGCTTAGGAATATAACCTTTGCCAAAACGCGCTAAAAGCGGGCCAACTAACATGATAGAGCCACGTAAGCCACTACCATCTTTCTTAAATTGTTCGGTTTGCAGATAATCTAAGTTTACATCGTCTGCCTTAAAAGTATACGAACCCTTTCCTTTCTTTTGAATCTTGACTCCAAGGTCTTCCAAAAGGGAAATCAGTTTATTTACATCCACTATGTCAGGGATGTTGGTTATCGAAACTTCCTCAGGAGTCAATAATACCGCACAAAGAATCTGTAATGCTTCGTTTTTTGCTCCTTGGGGTGTAATTTCACCGGCAAGTTGATGCCCCCCTTCAATTTTAAATGTTCCCATTTAACGTTGAATTATTAATATCGCTTTTTACCACGATTGTTATTATTTCTTTGATTTTTCTTGCCGCCAGAATTATATTTTGGAGACTTGGCCACTCTGTTTTTTAAGAATTGCCCACTATCGGTAAGAGTTTCACCGTTAAGGTCTATCTTCCCGTCGCTGAGTTCGAGCAAGTGCTTGAAAATTGCTTTGTCATCAACCATATCCTTGTTCCAATTAAGGTAACACTTTTTCATGTGATTGGCGATTGCATATTCCAAACCGTCGCGCATATCTCCTTTATCCCAACTTATGGCGACATCGATCATGCGTTTGATGTTGTTGCCATAAAAACGATACTTTGGAAAATTTTGAGGATATTCCAATGGTTCAGGACGCTTTTGCAAGACCTCTTTACTAGTAATCGGAAAAGGTGAATCTACATCCAATTTAAAATCGGACATAATAAACAACTGATCCCAAAGCTTGTGCTGAAAATCGGGAACATCACGTAAATGTGGTTGTAAGTTACCCATTACCGCAATAATGGATTTTGCTACTTTATTTCGCTCGTCTCGGTCTGCAATAGATACGGCATGGTCGACCATTTTTTGAAAATGCCGGCCGTATTCCGGAATAATCAAATGAGGTCGTTCCGTATTATATTCAATGTTTTCTACTAAATTCAAATTCTAAAATTTTCTTGAGTGGTGTAATTGGAAAGTGTTAACCTAATAACGCAGGCAAATTAACAAAATTATGCGGCATTACCTATTTGAACACATCTTGAGTTCATCTTTTACCTACGATTTTTACATTTTGTACCCCAATTTCGCCTTTTTCTCATAACATAGCCTTGGCTATGCTATTCAAAAAATTCTTCCTTAGGATACAAAAGCCAAAAATATCGGTTCCAAATATCAACTTAAGATGGATTCATTTTTACAAAGATATAACCCCCTCTACCGCACCTACTTCTTTATATTTTTCGATTACGGCATCAGGATCTTTGCGATTCACTGTAATCGAAATACTCGTGTACTTCCCTTTTTTAGACTTTTTAAACTCTATGACTGCTCCTGTGTTATCAAAAATACTGTTGATCTGTTCTATTTTATCCCCTTCCGTAGGTACAATAAACTTATACAGGTAGTCGCTTGGCCATGCCGAAGTCTCCGTTAATTGCTCCTTTAGTTTTTTATAAAATTCTTCAGATTTTTGCGCATCCATGTTGTAGATTTTAAACAAAGATAATTCAATCCAATATTTTTTAGAATAGGAAAATGACAACTCACCCGCAGTTCCTTAACTTTGTGGATAAACAATAGGCTTTTGACTCCAAAAAGAATCGTTATTACAGGCGGCCCTAGCACAGGAAAAACTTCCTTAATCAATGCATTGGAAAAAAATGGTTATTGCTGCTTTCATGAAGTCATACGTTTGATGACGCATGAAGCAAAGGAGAAAGGAGATTTGACCAATCTAGAAACCAATCCAATCGCAACTGTTACCAATCCGATGGCATTCAACCAAAAAATTTGTTCAGCACGATTGGCACAGTATCGAGAAGCAGAAAAAACAGATACCGCTATAACTTTCTTCGACCGTGGTATTCCAGATGTGTTGGGGTACATGAATTATTTTAAACAACACCCAACTGATGAACTTATGGCTATTGCTGAAAACAATCGGTATGACTTTATTTTTTTACTACCGATTTGGAAAGAAATATATGTTCTTGATCAAGAACGTTTCGAAAGCTACGAAGAGGCACTACAGATTCACGAATACCTAAAAAACACCTATACGAGTCTAGGTTACGACGTTATTGAGGTCCCAAAGAATAGTATAGAAAATCGAATACAGTTTATCTTAAACCAGCTTAAGGCGTGCTAGTACAATCACCACTAGACCTATTAAAAACATATTGGGGGCACTCTGCGTTCAGAGGTTCGCAAAAGGAAGCGATTACCGCTATTTTGCAGGGTAAAGATGTATTGGCGCTAATGCCTACCGGGGGCGGGAAATCGGTTTGTTTTCAAGTACCTGCACTTGCCAGAGAAGGAATCTGCATTGTGGTTTCCCCATTGGTAGCACTGATTCAAAATCAAGTGAGCGCGCTTAAAGATCAAGGCATCAAAGCGATTGCACTTACCGGGGGTATTCCTCAAAACGAGGTTATTGATTTATTGGATAATTGTTGTTTTGGCAATTACAAGTTTCTGTACCTCTCTCCCGAACGTTTAAAACAAGAACTGGTTCAAGAACGAATTCAACAAATGAACGTCAACTTCATCGCTATTGATGAGGCGCACTGTATTTCGCAATGGGGACATGATTTTAGACCTGCCTATCTTGAATGTGTAAAACTACGAGAACTTGCACCCGAAGTACCAATTATCGCATTAACGGCTACAGCAACCAAAATGGTCTCAAATGATATTATTTCAGCTTTGCAGTTCAATGAGCCATTTATAGCAAAAGATTCGTTCTCAAGAAAAAATATCGCTCTCAGTGTGGTCTTGTCCGATGATAAAAAGTACAGGCTTAAAACGTGGTGTGCTAGATTAAAAAAAAGTGCGATTATCTACGTCCGTACCAGACGCAATGCTGAAGAATTGAGTGGTTTTTTAAATCAAAATGCTAATTCTGCAACTTACTTTCACGGAGGTATTTCTAAAGAGGAGAAAACCAAACGGCTTCATCTTTGGCTCGATAATAAAGTAAAAACGATGGTTGCCACGAATGCTTTTGGTATGGGTATTGACAAACCGGATGTTGGTTTGGTCGTACATTATCAGATTCCCGATTGTATTGAAAATTACTTTCAAGAGGCCGGTCGCGCCGGTAGAGATGGAAAACCGGCGAACGCTATTTTATTGACCAACGAAACGGATAAACAAGAAGTCAAAAACCAATTCTTGAGCGTATTGCCCAATACCGATTTCATAAAGACCTTGTACAACAAATTGAATAACTACTTTCAAGTGTCTTACGGCGAACTTCCCGAAACTGAATTTCGATTAAATTTTAATGCGTTCTGCGACACTTATAAACTAAACACCATGTTGGCGTATAACGCCTTTCGCATTTTAGACCAAAACTCAGTGATTTTGCTCAACGAATCGTTTTCAAAAAAAACTACAGTTCAGGTGGTGGTAGGCAAGCAAGTACTTTTTGACTATTTGGAAAAAAATAGAAAATTGGTCGCTGTTGTTCAAACGCTACTGCGCACCTACGGAGGTATTTTTGATTTTATTACAACGATCAATCCGTTTTTAGTTGCCAAAAAGGCTGAAACCAATGAGAATATGGTTTTTGGGGTGTTGAAACAGCTGCAAAAAGATGAAATAATTGCTTATGAAGCCCAGGACAGTGACCTTTCTTTGATTTTCTTGGTTCCTCGGGAAGACGACCTCACCATTAATAGTTTTTCAAAAAAAGTACAAGAAAGACATCAGCTTAAAGTCACCAATATAGATAGTATGCTATCCTATATTTCGAATACGAAAACCTGCAGAAACAGACAATTATTACATTACTTTGGCGAGCATGAAACAAAGAATTGTGGTATCTGCGATATTTGTAAAAACAACTCGAAAACCGAGGTTTCCGAAAAAGAGATTCTAAAAGATATTATAAAACTCTTGAAACACTCGAGTAGTAGTTCAAGAACATTAATGATGAGTCTTATGCATAATGAAGATCAAGTTTTAGAGGGCATAAAAAGATTGTTGGAAGATGGCCAAATTCGAGTCAACTCGCAAAACGAATATGAATTGATATGAGAGATTTACGGATTGTTTTTATGGGTACGCCAGATTTTGCAGTAACCACACTTTCTGCACTAGTTTCCGAAGGGTATAATATCGTTGGGGTTATAACAGCTCCTGACCGCCCTGCTGGGCGTGGCCGGAAAATGAGACCTTCTGCCGTTAAGCACTACGCAGTGGAACATGACTTAACAGTTTTACAGCCCACCAATTTAAAAAATACCGAGTTTTTAAATTCCCTGAAAGCGCTGGAAGCCAATTTACAGATAGTGGTCGCTTTTCGTATGTTACCCACCTTGGTTTGGTCAATGCCGAAATACGGCACCTTTAACCTTCATGCATCACTACTACCCGATTATCGCGGTGCTGCACCTATTAATTGGGCCGTTATTAACGGAGATACTGAAACTGGGGCGACAACCTTCTTTATCGATGATAAAATAGATACGGGGGAAATTATTCTTCAGAAAAAAACGCATATTGCCCCAGAAGATACAGCCGGCACATTGCATGACCGACTAAGAAACTTAGGCGCCGACTTGGTTTTGAAGACCGTAGAATTGATACAAGAAGACCAAGTAACGACTGTAAAGCAAAAAAATGACGCGATATCCAGGCCTGCACGAAAAATATATACGGAAACCTGTGAGATCAATTGGAAAGCAGATGGGTCTGCAATACACAATCTAGTGCGCGGCCTTGCGCCTTACCCAGTTGCATGGAGTAATTTTATAAATGGAAAAGAAGCAGGTAAGATGAAAATCTATCATACTGAAATGGAAAATGAGGAACATAACTATACCATAGGACAATTGCTAGCTACTAAAAAAGAATTGAAGGTGGCCGTAAAAAATGGCTTTATTCAACTGCTTGAAATTCAGCTATCGGGAAAGCGAAGAATGAAGACTAGTGACCTACTAAACGGTTATAAATTTGAAAACAATGCCCGAATGGCGTAAACCCCCACCACCATTGGGCTGCGAGAAAGGGTAAAAAAAGTCCTACTTTATCAACAAACGTACTGACTTATTAACAAAATACGGGATTTAGCCCTATTTTACTTGCGTTGCGAGCAAATCGGTATAAATTTGTGAGACAAATAAAAATTATTTTAACAACAATTAATTTAATTACATTATGAACAAAACAGAATTGATCGATGCAATGGCAGCTGATGCTGGCATCACAAAAGCTGCGGCTAAAAAATCATTGGAATCTTTCTTGGGTAACGTTGAAGGTTCTCTTAAGAAAGGAAACCGCGTATCTCTAGTAGGTTTCGGATCTTGGTCCGTTAACAGAAGAAATGCAAGAGAAGGTAGAAACCCATCAACTGGAAAAACTATCCAAATTGCAGCTAAAAACGTTGTTAAGTTTAAAGCTGGGGCTGATTTAGGCAAAGCAGTAAACTAGTACATCTTTTTAGTAAGATATGTAAAGAGCGTTCCGGTAATCGGAGCGCTTTTTTTATGCCTTTGGTATTAATAAGAATTGTCTTATTTTAGAGTTTCAAGAAAAAGGATGATTGTCTTAAAACCAAAAAAAGGAAAACTTTTGATTGCCGAGCCAACACTCACAGGAGATGTTTCCTTCAACCGATCTGTGGTATTACTTGCTGAGCACAATCAAGACGGCTCGGTAGGGTTTATTTTAAATAAGCCGCTTGAATATAGTATCGATGACTTGGTCTCTGAAATCAGTATCCCCTTTCAAGTGTATAATGGTGGGCCAGTAGAACAAGACAACCTCTATTTTATTCATAAAGTACCGCACCTTATCGACAATAGCGTAGAAATTTCAAACGGAATTTATTGGGGAGGCGATTTTGATAAAACGATTGATTTAATCAACGATCAAATAATTTCTGAAGAAGATATCCGCTTCTTTTTAGGATATTCCGGATGGTCTTCGCTACAATTAGACCAGGAGCTATCTTCTAAATCTTGGGTTGTAGTCGCCAATAAATACCATAGTAGCCTTATTCAAAAATCATCGGAAGCCTTTTGGAAAGAAAAGATGGTCGAGTTGGGCGGCAACTACCTACTTTGGTCAAATGCACCTGAAAATCCCAGTTTGAATTAGGGCCTTTCTAAATTGATTTTGTTGTCAAACGAGCCAGAGCGTTCAGTTTTCCTAGTAAGGTTTTCGCAACACTACTTTCAAATTCTTTCTTTCGATATTTAGAAATAGGCTGAATTCCAAGTATGCTATTCGTAATAAAGAGTTCATCCGCTTTTTGCAGTTCAAAAGGAGAAATCGAAACTTCGACAAGTTCTAAATCTTCGGTCTTAGAGACTATTTCGATTAGTTTATTACGAATGATTCCGTTCAAGCAACCGTCTTTTAATGGTGGGGTTTTTATCGTGTTTCCGGTAACTAAGAAGATATTTCCGTTAAGAGCTTCCACGACCATTTTAGAAGTATTTAATATAAGGCAATTTTCGTAGCCGTTTTCTGAAGCAAAAATACTACCTGTAACATTAAGTATTTTATTGTTTGTTTTTAAGGTGGATAGCATATCAGGATTCACATAAAAATCTTTGTATAGCTCTACCTCGTAATTGTTTTCGTTCAAAAGATAAAAAGGTGACGCTAATGGTTCGGCCTCGATAGTATATTCTATATCGTTAGATTTAGGAAGGTACAAGCCGCCAACCGTTCTGAAGACCGTAAATCGAATGCGCGCGGCTTGAGCACTCAGATTGTTTGCATTTAAAACCTGAGTAAAAGATTCCGCTAAAACCTCAAGCGTAAAATTCATGGGAATTTCCATACGTAGCATGCGCATTGAAGCCATTAGGCGTAGGTAGTGTTCTTCCCAAAAATAAATGGTTCCGTTGGAAGCTCTAATAGTTTCAAACAAGGCATCGCCATATCTGAGCCCTCTATTGCCATGATTCAAAAAATTACTGTCAGCCGCTACTAACTTCCCATTAAAATCAACCATACACATAAAAAAAGTCTCGATGTTAATCGAGACCAAATATACTTATTAAAGTAACTTCTTATTTTGAACCAAGTATCTGTTTTAAGCTCGATATTTGATTTTCCCAAAGCATCTTCGCTTCATCAACTTCATCTTCCTCGGCAAAGTCTGTTATAAACAATGATACATCTTTGGTTATTTCATCTACAATAATCTTCATTTCGAAAAAAGTATCGTCATCATTTTCTTCCCACGCGAACTTTACAAACTCATCGCTTTTTCGTTTCAGTAATTTTGCCTCTTCCTCAGACCCGTCCCATATAAAAATGAACAGTTCACCTCTCGAATTTACATTATCGGCAAACCATTCGGAAAGCCCTGATGGGGTACTTAAATACGTATATAACAATTGTGGCGAAGATTGTATTACGAACTCTATCTGAAATTTGGTCTTATCACTCATAACCTTATATTATATCGGCAATATATATATTTAAAGAAGATAAAAAAATAAAACAGCTGGAATATTTTTTTTAGTAAGGTAATGTTGATGGAGATTAAATTAAACTTTATATTTGCAGCCATTTTACGCGGCATGGCGAGGTAGCTCAGCTGGTTAGAGCGTCGGATTCATAACCCGGAGGCCGCGGGTTCAAGTCCCGCTCTCGCTACTAAACCCTTTCAGAAAATCTGAAAGGGTTTTTTGTTTCAATACACTAAAAATTTATACGTTGGCCGCTATGCATTCAAAATGCAAATTTTATTTGAAAACACAATACATTATTTTTCCTGTTAAGTAGTACTTTAACTAAACCTCCCTGCACTAGAAGTGCAGGGTTTGAATGTGCAATGAAATTATTTTTGTTAAAAGTTAATAGTACGATTGACCGTTAACCCATTTCGCGAATAGATTTTTTCGAAATACTAAAGGCCTTCGATAAATTACAGGCCTACCGGCCCGCAGGCGGGGTTTTAAACGCCAATATGAGACCAATAAAGTGTCCATAAAACTACAATCCGGATTGAAAAAACAACAAATTCGACTGAGTTCTAACCGTACTACACTGTTACGGATATTAAATATTCACGTATTTTCCTACAATTTTAAGCGTTTTAACTACGTTATTGAGGAGATAAATTATGTTTAGGTAACACTAATATACAATTCAGTGATACTCGTATGAATAGCAACAAAGAATATCTTCAATTACTTTTTTGGACAAGCCTGTTTACAGTTATTCTAGGTTTAGTAGTGCTCTACGGGTGGGTTTTTGACATCCCAGTATTCAAAACCATATTGCCGGGCTATGTTTCTATGAAACTGAATACCGTTCTTTTCTTTTTAAGTACGGCCACAGTTCTTCTGTTATTTGCGAAAAACAAACTACACTTTCTAGAAAGATATCTTGCACTAGGTCTAACCATTTTCGCGATGGCGTCATTATATCAAGATGTTTTTGATTTAAGTATTGGGATAGACGAATTTTTTATTCCAGATGTTGATGCCGCGGCTAAAGGAGATAATGCTCCTGGAAGACCTTCACCGTCAACTTCATTCTGTTTTATGCTGTTCGGGTTTGTTCTTGTGACCTTGAGAAACAGAAAGAGGAAAATCAGAGTAGCAGCTCAAATCGCACTACATATTATCACGCTTATTGCCTTTATTGCGATTGAAGGCTATCTGTTCAACGTTCCCAAATTTTATAAGCTATCTATTTTTACCTCGATGGCAATTCATACATCTACCACACTTTTTATGTTGTCGCTAGCAGTTAGTTTTATGAATCCAAAACACGGAATTACAGATATATTTGTAGGAAAGCGTATTGGAAATTTCGTCGCACGTAATCTGTTTCTAAAATTAGTGGTGGCTATTTTAATACTTACCTTTTTAAAAATAGTTGCAGCGCGAAGCGGACTTGTATCAGGAGAATTCGGGATAGCGTTGTTATCCACCTCATTTATCTTGGTGACTTTATTCTCTTTGCGGTTTACCGTAAAACATCTTAATAGAATTGATATCAAAAGAGAAAAAGCAGAAAAAGCATTGCTATC
>Ga0114957_1001086_pt1 | contig 31945 bp, 30 predicted proteins | sample BantaG_FD_87175 | JGI IMG/M metagenome (GOLD analysis project Ga0114957, IMG submission 87175) | Marine algal microbial communities from Bantry Bay, Ireland - BantryBay_4 metaG | ecosystem: Host-associated > Algae > Red algae > Unclassified | place: Bantry Bay, Ireland | collected 2014-11-21
AACTCGATACACTCAACACGACTACATAAAAGCCGCAAACCACGTAATGTATTGGAATTAAAAATAAAACAAAATAAAAAATTAAAATTTGGAATATAGTTTCATAAGGATGAAAAGAAAATGAAGTCCAAGGAGAAGGTGTTCTAGAGTCGTGATGTACCCTGTGGACAATCCTATAAATTTTTGGTGTATGCATCCAACGATGAAGCCAGTAATAATAGGTATCATGTATGAACAAAACTAAAAAAAAGCTTATAAATGTATAAAGTATCCCATAGTCATTTATATCAAAATAAATATGAAGCATTCCTCGTTCCCAAAGAATATAGAGCCCCGTAAAGGCAGCACCAAACATCACAGATGAAAGCATGGAGTAGTAAATTTCTGTTTTTTTTTGCTCACTTTTATATGGGTGACGGATAATTGGACTTTTCTTAATCTTAGACCCGCCTCGCTGATAGAAATAACGCTCCGCAATGACTGCGAATAAGTAATATCGCGAAAATGTACCTAAAAACAAGAAAACAAAAATATAGAGATAATTCATAAAAATCAGTGGTTTCCAACCTGTTTAACTCATTATTTAAGCTAAAAAACTCACCTCGACTTTCCACTAAAGTTTTTATATTGTACACAAAATTTTACTAACACAAAGGCAATCATGAAAACATCTCTCTTGGCATTAATACTTTTTCTCATTTGTTCTTGTGGACAGCTAAATAATATGAATAAAACAGCAAACAGAACGCTGGAGAAGATGGATGAGTCAAATGCAAATATGGATCGACTTCTAGATCATTGCTATAGATATGCCTTTCCACTAGATATTATTTCTCCTTCTGATAAAAAAGCTCCTAAATCATTTAAAGTTCCTTCATTTAGCTTTAATGATACTGCGAAGAAAAATAAAACTCAGTTTCATACGATAAAAACTAGTAAGCTGGAAACATATCTTGATTTAAAAAGTGAGGTTGCCTACTTCCTTGTTCCTGAAGATCTTGAAAAAAAAATCTCTCCAAGTGCAGTTGTTAAATTTCCAAAGCAAGACAGTCTTTGTCAAACAGTTGATTCCATGATTGAAAGCAAAGTCGAGGAAATGAATACTGAAATGAGTTCTTATATTGAAGAAAATAAAGATTTGATTGTGAGTAAAATCGCTGATTTCTTAAGAGATATCGAAGATGCAAAAACAGATTGCCGCGAATACGAAATGAATAAAGCCGCTCAAGATTACCTAGACTCCCAAATTAGTTGGTGGGAATTTAAAAGAAAAAAAGAGCTCAAGCAAAGAAAGGTAATTGAAAAGCTAAAGCGAGAGATGAATCCACACCCATGTCAAAAAAGAAAATCTGGCCCAATTGAATCTCCCCAAGAGATTGAAAGGCTGACAAAGCTACTTGAACAACGGTGGGATAGCTTTAATTCACGCTGGAGTGATTATTATAGTAAGTGGGAGCAAGATAAGTCTCTTATCTTTAATCAAAAAATAAGAAAGGACTTACTTCAAATCAACCTAGAAGATGACCGACTAATGGCACTCTATAGGCTCAAGTTTGAAGATACTGTCAAAAGCTTACGATTACTCGACTTAGCAAAACCTATCTTCCCACTAGATGATCCTGTTAAATTAAGAAAGTTCCTTGCTAGTAATGAAAAAGGTATGCGAATAGACCCTGATATAGAGATCAGTTATATTGAAACTCCTATTGAGAAAATTCACTTATTACAAGATATCTTCAAGAGGTACTTTTACTCTGCTAATAGCAAAGAAGAGAAATTAGAAATTAGAAGATTTATCACATGCAATCTTCATGCTTTATGAACAACAAGTGATTCAACTAAAGATAGACGCATCTTCTGCTGAACAAGAGTAATATTAAACTACGATATTATTTGAATTTTCTGAAAAGGCTTTGCATAGCTCAAGCGTTTAGACTTCCCAATTGTATGATAGGTATCAAGCCCAGAGATACTCATGAGCATTGTTTGGGAAAAATCGATAGATCCATCAGCAAGAAATGTTTCATCTGGTAGATAAACATTCTCAATACCCATAATAAGAAAGTGAGTTCCATTTTCTTCAATCTTTACTTCACGAACAAACTTCAGCCCTATTTTAATAATAGATTCAGCAACATAAGGAACCGTGAAGTGATCTAAATACTCTTCAGTTAAAGAGCATTCCTGAAATTCATTAATAGTTGAATCATAGCGAGCACTAGCCTGGTGGGCATTTAGGACTATTTTTTCATTTACATGATTAAGAGTGCAAAGGTGGTTTTCTCGAATATTTTCGAGAGTATCCCGCCTCACTGAGTCTGGCCGAATGATAAAGCCTAGCAAAGCAGGATCTGCTCCAATGTGCACGACTGAGCTCACAAGGCTAAGGTTTGCTACTCCATCATTAGACTTAGTTGCTATCAAATTAGCAGATTTTAAGCCACTTAAAGAGTTTACTAGCCGAGCTCTCTTTCTAGACTCGTACTTTTCTAAATCAACCTTATTAATTCTTTTCATATTCGATTAACTTTAAATATATGAGTTTTTTCAAAAGAAAGAAAGTAATGAGAAATATTATATAAAGTGAAAGAACGCTTCACTTTATATAATAGTATTAGGCCTCAAAGAGACTATTGATCTTTTTGAGATACTGGAGGTGCCATTGAAATAAACCCGGCATCTTCAAGGTAAGAGAAGTAATTACAATCCTGAGCACCTGAGAAGCGAACACGCTCTCCTATTGCTTCAAGGTCGATATAAGAACTACTTCCGGAGGTGTATGAAACTCTTGAATCATTATCTATAAAAATTTTATTTCCCTTGTTGTCTTCAAGTGAGATTGAAAAGTAGTAAGTTTTCCCTAAAACTCCCCCTCTATTTGTGTACTGACCAGAAGCATAGGCTTCACACTGAACATCAAACACGCCAACTTCAGAGCCATGAGAAGATACGAACGCTTGAGCAGGAGCTGCCCCTGATCCATCGCAGGCATCTTTGGGAAGATCTATTGATACTTCGATGCCAGAAAACTTACAATTAAGCTCTTGGGCAAAAGAAGTCGTTGTTAAAATAGAAAGCAATATAGCTAAAACATTGAATTTACTCATTAAATTTTCTCCTTACATTTTGATTTGAGCCTTTATAGCGTGCGCACATTCTAAAACAAATAAGATTTAACTCATAAAACCTTACATCTCTTCCTCTATTAATTTTACACTCATCAAGATTATCGCCCCTACTTGTGTTAGTTTTCCTTTGCCATGGCCATTAAATTATCTATTTTCTTTTTACTTTTCTCACAAGCTTTTGCTCAAAGTGAGTTAGAGTTCATTAAAAAAAACTATGAATATAATATAGTCATAATTGAAAATTTTTTTAAATCACAAGGTATTGAACTCAACCTTCAAGAAAAAGATAAAACAATAGACCTTACAAAGTTACGAAGTGTTAGAATCCCCTCTGTGTTAGCTGAAGTTGGTAATCAAACAGGAGTCTCTCTTAAAGATTTTAAAGCTCAAATAAGCAGTCTTGAAAAAAAAATATTCGAACTATTTCCTAGGCAAGGATATTATGTTGGATACTGTGCATTTTTGACAAGGTCTAAACTCAATCTTCATTTTCACGATCGAAAAAATACCGGAGGCCATATTGATGAGTCAGACCCTCACATTGATTCCTTTAAACACACCTACTGGAGCTATCTTATAAGTACGCGAATAAACTCTGAGTTTGCTAAGCTTTGGTTTACAGCAAGAGAGTTAAAAAGGATGAATTCAGGCTTAACTGATCTCTCACTCAATCCTATCAATTTTATGGATATGCTTAATAATTTAACTGGTTTTAAACTATCTAAAATGTCTATTTTTATGAGCTATAAACTCACAGCTATAATTGATCAGAAATTTAAAAATGGTGAGCTCTTCTTTCATCAAAACGGGGAAGTTTTAAGAACTTCGCTCCTTTTACCATGAATATATTTCATACACTCTAAAACATTTATTCACTCGCGTGAAAATCAAATAAAACAAAGATATACCTTTTGTTAATGAGAATTTTATTCGCAATGACTTATTCTTTCTTTGTCCAAGCTCAGACACCTTGGTTCGAAACACAACAAAAATGGGATCCATACAACGAAAACCACATATCGAAGAAAGAAATTACTTTTCATCATTTAAAACCTCTTCTTCAAATTATTGAGCAGTCCTCTTATGACAACTTAATTGAGCAAGCTCTTAAGCAAGCTGGCCTAAAGAACAGGGAAGACCTTACGCAGTTTATCTATGCCTGTAAATTCGAAATCAATAATGGTGAGTATAGTGTTGAGCAATCCGGAGAAACTCACTCTCCAGAAGAATCAACTTTTTATACAGAAGGTATTACATACGATAACTTTATCAAACTAAACTCTCTGCAGACTAAAAAAGAAAAGAAAAGTTATATCTTAAAAGAAATTTTTAACAAAGAGAATTTTTCTATTTCAAACTATGAAGTAAAAGTAGGAGAGCTTCTTTTTCAACAAAGAGAAGTGAAGAATGAATCTTTTGTTTGTATTAGTCATCATCTATCTAAAGAATCTGCCGCAAGTACATTAGTTCATGAACTCGTTCACTTTGTCTCTCCAGAGCATTTAGACGTCAGCCTAGAAACGTTATATCAAAAAAGTAAGTTTCTTGATGCTTTCTACTACCAAACAGGAGGCGAAATGGATGCATTTATGGAGCAGTGTAGTTTTGAGCTTGAGATGTCCCAAATCTATAAAGAAGGCTCTATGTGCGAGAGTTTTATTCAGCAAGGAGTTCTTGATAAAGAAAAACTAGAAAAAGAGTTTCGAGTAACATACAAATTTGATGCGATTTATGCAAGGTACACACTTGCCGACTTTATCTATGCACAAGCTGCTCACAATCTTCTATCTTTACGCCTATTACATATTCAAAATAGAACTAGATTAAGAGCTGCACAAAGAGCTGGTAATATCCAAATTCAAAATTTTATTTCAGAGCAAAATCAAGCAGCTGAGAAAGAAATTCTAATTCTCACAGAAAAAAAAGAGCGCGCTTTGGAATTATTAGATATAATTGAAAAAGAATTACTTCAATAGGAACAGAAATGAAAAACAATGAACTTTACCAATTGGCCATCGAGTCTCGTGAAAAATCTTACTCACCTTATTCCGAACTAAAAGTCGGTTCATCTATTAAGTTTAGAAACAATTCACAGCTTTTTGGAGGTTGTAATATTGAGAACGCAAGTTTTGGTGGAACTATTTGCGCTGAACGTTGCGCTATATTGAAGGGACTCTCCGAGCTAGGAGCTAAGAATATTTTAGAAGAAGTTTGGGTCGTCATTGATATGGAAAAAGAATTTTTCCCTTGTGGTATCTGTTTACAAACAATCAGTGAGTTTGCAGATAAAGAAACAACTATTCACCTAGCGACTCCAGAAAAGCTTATCAAATCTTATAAGTTCAATGAACTCTTGCCTAAAGTTTTTAAAATGTAACTAATCGAAGTCAGGTACTTCAGGAACTATATTCTGAACATATCTCAGCATATCAATAACTTCTCTGACAGCTCCATTCCCACAACTAGTAATTGTGACGTAATCACAAACTTTCTGAACTTCAATACTCGCTTCAGGGACAGTGGCTGAAAAGCCCGCTTTCTTAAGAAGGGGCATATCAAAAAATTCGTCTCCCATGTAAAGCAGTGATTCATCGTTTAAGTTTAATTTTTCTTTAATTTCTAAATAGGCAGATCTTTTATCTTCACGGCCAAGGTAATGAAAATCAACGCCTAGCCCATCAAGCCTTTTTCTAAGTCCTTCACTATTTCCACCTGAAATAATTCCAACCTTAAGTCCAGCTCTTCTTAGCATCCTTATTCCATAGCCATCTCTCACATGAAAAAAACGATTAAAACCAACTTCTTCTCCTTGAAAAAAGACTTTCCCATCAGTTAGAATTCCATCAACATCAAATAACGCAACTTTAATTTTACTTAACTTACTTTCAAATTTTTTTGAGATTTCTTTTAAATTTAGATCTTTCATAGTTTTTCCATAAACCGCTTCAAACTCACAAATTGTCGAACAAGATCTTTTACTTGGCTAAGCTCTAACTGAGTAGCAGCATCACTTTTAGCTTCCGATGGATTTGGGTGAGCTTCCATAAAAATACCATCAGCTCCCGCCGCAATCGCCGCCTTTGCAAGGGGGATGATAAATTCTCTCTTGCCTCCTGAGCTCTTACCAAGGCCACCAGGTCGTTGCACACAATGAGTTGCATCATGAATACATTTTACCCCAAGTGCTTTCATCGTAGTGAAAGAGGCCATATCAACGATTAAGGTTTGGTAACCAAAACTCGTTCCTCGCTCCGTTAGATAGATTTGATCAAGCCCTATATAAGATTTAGCTTTCTCTACAATATTAGAAGTATCATCTGGCGCCATGAACTGACCTTTCTTCACTTTTAATATTCTTTTATACTCAGCGCACGCCTTTGCTCCTGCGACAATCATATCGGTTTGTCTGCAAAGAAATGCTGGTACTTGTAAAACATCGACAACACTTGCAACTTCTTTCGCTTGATCTGGTGAATGAAAGTCTGTAATAGTTTTTAATCCATACTTTTTAGAGATAGAACCTAGAATCTTTAAGCCTTCATTAAGTCCTGGGCCTCGATAAGAGTCTATTGAACTTCGGTTTGCTTTATCAAAACTTCCTTTAAAGTGAAGATCGATTTCTCCCTCAAACTCTTTTAACTCAGTTACTAAATAATCAGCAACTTCACTAGCATGAGAAGTACTTTCAATAACGCACGAACCTATGAAAAATGGTATTTTACTCATGATAGACTTTCCTTTCTTGTTAACCCGGCTTTTATAAAGCTCTTAAATAAAGGGTGGGCAGCATCCGGTTTTGATTTAAATTCAGGGTGATACTGGCAACCAATAAAATATGGGTGGTTTTCAATTTCAATAACTTCTACTAAATTTAACTTTTCATTTTTACCTGAGAGAGTTAAACCTTTTTCTACAAGTTTTTCAATAAATTCATTATTCACTTCAAGTCTATGTCGATGTCTTTCTGAAATATTCTCTTCATTATATATATCGCGGGCCAGTGTTCCTTCTTCAAGACGACAGTCGAATGCTCCAAGACGCATACTTCCTCCTTTTGCCATATCCTGAGACTGCCCTTTCATGTAGTGAATGACTGCTGTTCCTTTATCTGAAAATTCTTCGCTAGTTGCTCCCTTAAGTCCAACTACATTTCGAGCAAACTCCACTATTGCTAATTGCATCCCAAGACAAATTCCAAAATAGGGAATTTTGTTTTCTCTGGCATACCTAATTGCTTCAATTTTCCCTTCAGTTCCCCTTTCTCCAAAGCCTCCTGGAACTAAAATCGCATGGCACTTTTGTAACTGAGCGAGCTCTTTGCTATCTTTTTCCTCCATATTTTCCGAGTCAATATAATGAAGGTTTAATTTCACTTGATTAGCAAAGGCCCCGTGACTGAGAGCTTCATCTAATGATTTGTAAGATTCAATTAGCTCTGTATATTTTCCTACAATACCAATATCAACAGTATTCTTTGGGTTTTCTGCATTATAAACAACCCTTTGTAATGATTCGATATCAGGGTTTGTCGTCCACATACCTAAGTGTTCAGTAATTCTTTGGTCCAATCCTTGTGAATGAAAAGAAAGTGGTACTTTATAAATTAAATCTTGATCAAGTGATTTAAAAACATTTCCTTTCGCTACATTACAAAAAAGAGAAACCTTATCCAAGATCGCTTGGTCAACATCTCTCTCTGCTCTTAAGATAATCATTTGAGGAGTCAATCCAAGTGAACGTAGTTCTTTGACTGAGTGCTGAGCTGGCTTAGACTTCAACTCTCCTGCTGCCTCTAAGTATGGAACGAGAACCAAATGAATGAATAAAACATTTTCCTGACCGACATCAAGAGCAAATTGTCGGATGGCCTCTATATAGGGCTGTGACTCAATATCTCCGACAGTCCCCCCGATTTCACCGATCAAAAGTTCACTGTCTCCAAGAGCAATTTCAATACGCCTTTTTATTTCGTTTGTGATATGCGGGACAACTTGAACCGTTTTTCCAAGGTAGAGTCCTTCACGTTCATTTTCAATAACCTTTAAATAGACCTGACCTGTTGTGAAGTTGTTATCTTTTGATAGTTTTTTTGTTGTAAACCTTTCGTAATGTCCAAGGTCTAAGTCAGTTTCAGCTCCATCATCTGTTACAAAGACTTCTCCATGTTGTGTTGGGCTCATCGTTCCAGGATCAACATTTATATAAGGATCCATTTTTAATAGACTAATTGAGATCCCTCTCCTTTCCAGTAGGCTTGCAATACTAGCTGCTGCTAAACCTTTACCTAGAGAACTTGTCACGCCCCCAGTTATGAAGATGTACTTTTTTATTTTTTCATTCATCGAAATCTCCTAGAGCATTTGCTCCACTTTCAAAATATCTTCAGGTGTGTCAACACCGATTAACTTATCTTTCACTTCAAAGGCGTAAATACTCATCCCGTTTTCAAGAGCTCTTAGTTGCTCTAAATTTTCAAGCATTTCCAGTTTTGATTTTTCAAGACAAGCGAATTTTTCTAACGCCTTAGCCTTGTAAGAATAGACTCCCACATGATGGTTCCATGAGTGGTTTTTGGAATTAACAGAGTGTGGTATTGCACTCCTCGAAAAATATAAACATCTTCCATTATCTTCATTCATAGCAATTTTAACATTATGGGGGCTATGAAATTCGCTATCAACTTCTCTCTTATTAAACAAAGTCGCAATATCAGAATCTGATCTCTCATGTTCTTTAAGGAGATTTGTAACATGTGATTTTTTGATTAAAGGTTCATCACCTTGAATATTTATAATGTACTCAAAATTTTTATCTTCAAAGTACCTTTTGTAGGCCAACTGAATTCGTAAAGTTCCGCTTATAACATCATCATCAACTCTATAAGCTTTTCCTCCAAAATTTTGCACAGTATTTTCTATTCTTGCGTCATCGGTAACTACTGCGACTTCCCAATCAGGTGACTCCAAGTTTTTATAAACATGTTCAATCATAGGGCGCCCATTTATGAGTGAGAGTGGTTTTCCTGGAAATCGACTGGATTGGAACCTGGCAGGAATTAAGATTAAAGCTTGCACTAATAGATGTTAGTACATCTTAAAAAGAATGACTATAAGCTTGGCAAAGAAATAAGCTCTATTAAGAGCTTAGGGCCTTTCTTTCAGGTAAATAGCTTCTGAAGGATGTTAAGGCCAAGTAAATGCTAAGCCCTGAAGTGGCTATCCAGCACTCTATCGCGTATAACCTCCTTTTTAAAAAGAGGTCAGGGTCCATATTCATAGCACTCCCTATTAGTGGTCCAACTCCAGCTCCTTCTGGCTTTAGTACAACAAAAACTAAATAAGTGCAGTACAAGATTTCGAATAAAAAGTTGGCAATAATAAAAAAATGTAAACACTTGAAAATTTTTTGATTCACTCTTTTTCTCCCTTAATTCATTGACCAGTTAAGTTGAGAGTTACTTCTCTTTCCTTGGATTTCTCTTTGGAACCAAAATGGTTTAATTCCTTTAATTTTGATCTTAAGTTCATCTCTATTCAAGCAGTCAAAGTGAAATTTGGCCATGCATTCTTCGTTTATAAAGATATTACCTTGCTGTGTGGAGATTTCATCGTGTCTATATCTTAAATCCGGAGCTTTAACTTGAACTCTTCCAAGATTAATTTGTTTGCCTTTAAAGTCTTGCCAAGCTTCGGCATCAATAAGCTCTAAATATTTTCCTTGTTTTTGGAACCTATAATCCACACCAATTTTCAACCCAACTCTTAGAGTTAAAACATCTCCAATGGTGCTGACTTTATAATCAATATTTGATCCATTAATAAAAAGCTCATTGTTTTTAAGCTCAACTTCTCCAGCACAGAAAGTACAAACTCGTTGAGAGATCAGAAATCTTAAACCCAACCCCATCATTGATGCTATTGGTTGTGTTGTCATTGCTGAGTTTGCGGTTAATAAATTTAAACTTTCTAAGTAAATTATTGGGTTTGCGATATCCGCACTATGATTCATTGTATTACCATTGAAAAAAAAGGTTTTTGTTTTTTTCCCCTTCTTTTTGAGATCAAACTCTAAGGGCCCTACCAATTTAGACTCATAAGAAACGTGAAAATGTTTATCTGACTCATCAACTTTCATTTTATTTAAATAAGACTCTATTGGGAAAAGTTGAAACAGATGCTTAGCTATTGCCTGATCCTTTTCATGGATTCCCACAAACTGCTTACCTGATTTTAGTGACTCTAGTGTGAACCAAACTTCTTGATCACCCAAGTAGGTCCTGCAAATCTCAAGCATTGAAACTTCTGAGTCTTTGAAGAACAAGACATAATCTAAATCAAAATAGAGTCCACTCACTATAAATGGAATGACAGGAAGATCTTGAAGCAACTCTAGATCTTTATAGCTAAACCTTTGAGAAGAGGGCCCTTTCACATAAGGAAGAGATCTTCTTGAGATAAAGTGTTTTAAAGGGATCATTTTTCTATTATCATTGTTTTTAAGGACTTTGAAAATGCTCTCCAATTTTGTTACTCAAGTATTCGTTTACCTCCTTCATCTTGCAGGTTGGTCATTTACCGATGAGCCTTCTGTAAAAAAAGGAATCGTTCTAGTCGCTGGACACACCAGTAATTGGGACTTTCCTTTAGGCCTTCTCTTTTCTAAGGCAGCAAAAATGAAGATTCGCTATACAATAAAAAAAGAATGGATACGATTTCCATTTAGCTACTTTTTTCTATCTACAGGAGCAATTGGTATCCAAAGAAAATTTAAAACAGGCGAGCAAAAAGTTGATTACTCTTCACAAATGATTCAAATGTTTGAAAAGAGCGACCAGTTATTTCTAGTAATTACACCTGAAGGGACACGCTCTGCAAATGGCCAATGGAAGAAAGGTTTTTATCGAATAGCTAAAAAAGCGAATGTTCCTCTAGTCATGGGTTACATTGACTACAAGAAAAAAGAAGTTGGTTGTCATCATATTATTTATCCCAAAGAAACTTATGAAGAGACTCAAAAAGAAATCAACGATTTTTACGCTAAGATCAATCCAAAGTACCCAGAGAAGTTCATCCTACCCAAGCTCTAACCTACCCAAGCTCTAATTTTTTTTGCTCTAAGTCTAGAAACATTTTTTCGTATACAGAATTTTTCAATTCAAGCTTTTCATTGAGTTGTGCAAACTCAATAGATAATTGAGTAACATTATTTTTCGCTTTCGAACTTTCGTTGACTATTTGTTGTTCAAGCTCGTTCTTTTTTAGTTCTAACTTTTCTATTTCAGTTTCAATATTTTCAACTTCAGTTATTAATTTTTTAATTTCCTTTTTCAGCTTACCTGAGTCGATTTCGGTGTGTGAGTGAGTTTCCTTACTTTTCTTTCCTGACTTCTTGTTTTTTAAGTCTTGGCTCCAGCCTACTGTCTTTAAAAATGCTTTATAGCTATCATTAAAGAAGTGTGCATTTCCATCCTTAAAATAAACTATTTTTTTCGCCATTCTTTTTAAGAGAAATTCATTATGACTGACGATGATGACAGCTCCTTTAAATTTTTGAATTTTTTCCAATAAGACTTCCACTGACTCTTGATCTAAGTGATGGGTAGGCTCATCTAAGACTAAGACGTTACAAGGCTTCATTAAGATTTTACCTAACATGACTCTAGATTTTTCACCACCAGAAAGTATTTTAATTTTTTTCTTCGCATCGTCTCCACCAAACATCATTGCTCCGCATACACTTCTAGTTTTAGAATAAGCAGCAAGGGGATCACTTAAGCCCACTTCTTCTTCAACCGTATGCTCTTGGTGTAAACTTTCAATATTTGTTTGCCCAAAGTAACCAAAACTACTTTGCCCGTGAAAATTAATTTCTCCGTTATATCCTTCTAACTCTCCAACTAAGAGTTTAAGTAAAGTAGATTTCCCTGTTCCATTCTCCCCTACAATCGCAATCCTATCACCTTGGTTGATATGAAAATTTAAGTCAGAAAAAAGAGGATTTTTCAGATCATACCCAAAACTTAAATTTTCTACTTTAATATGGGTTTTTGCGAGAAACGTCTTTTCATTAAATGAGAAGTCTAAACTTCTAATATTTTCGAGTTTGTCATAAACTTCCATCTTCTCAAGCATTTTCACACGAGAGCTTGCCAAGCTTCCCTGGCCGGCCTTTGCTTTAAACTTGGTCACAAAAGCTTCTATTTGTTTTCGCTTTTTCTCTTGATTAATTCTTCCACTTTCAAAAACTCTTTCTTCTTCTTCAACTTGCTTTTTATAATTAAAAAACTTTCCTTTAATTTTCTTTACGTTTTGTCTGTGAATTCCAACAACATGTGTGACAACCCCATCCATAAAATCCCTGTCATGCGTAATCAACATGACCTCACCATCAAATCGTTTGAGATCATTAAGAAGCCAAGATTGGCTAACTATATCAAGGTAGTTGGTCGGTTCATCTAAAAGAAGTAAGTTTGGTTTCTCAAGCAAGCACTTCGCCAGGTTGATTCTCATTTGAAAACCTCCTGAAAAAGACTCAGGAGCTTTCGTGAAATCAGACTCTTGAAAACCTAGCCCTAATAAAATTCTTTCAACTTTATAAGTGTCGAATTTTTCATCTTCTCTCAAAGCTAATTCACATTCTTTTACAATATCTGTTTCAGTAAATTCGAAGAACTGGCTCAAGGAAGCAATGACATAACCTTTTGGCTTATCAACACTTCCTTCATCAGCAGAGAGTTCTCCTGTAATAATTTTGAAAAGAGTAGATTTACCCATTCCATTTCGACCAACAAGGCCGATTCTCTCACCAGGAGAAACTGAAAAATTAACTTCATCAAATAGTACTCGCCCGGAGTACTCCTTAGAAAGACCGTGAACTTGAATCATAAGAGATTATTTCGAAATTTTTGCGAAAAATCCAGGTCCAAATGGAGAGGGGCCTGAAATAGAGATCACATCTGAAAGGGAAAAATCATCCAAAAATGTGTTTACCTTAATCTCATATTTAAAAAGCTCACCAATATCACCTCTTGCAACAGCTATATATGTATTTTTTTTGTACTCACTTTTATAAAAGTTAAAAAAGCTTAAGCTTACTTTTTGTCTATCGAAGAAAAAAAGATCAAGGCTGAAGTGTTCGTCACCAGCATAACCAACACTGGAAAGACACACTTCCTCTATTTCTGAATCAAACATTTTTTGATAAATATTTTTCCCACAAACATTGCTCTCTTCTTGTGATGCCTGAACATTCAAAGTTAGAAAAAAAATAAAGAAAATGTAAAAAGTTTTCATGATTCTACGCCCTCAAGGTAAGTGATGATTAATTAAGGCGCACACTAGTATGAGGACCACTTTTTTGTAAAGTTAAAAAATTTAGCCCAACGCTTCTTTTACAAAATTTGTTGCCTGCTTTCCATCAAAACGTCCTTTAATCTGAGAAGATAGACCTTTCATGACAATTCCAAAGTTTGCTTCAGCATTTTCATCAATAATAGCCTTAATCATTGCTTTTACTTCTTCTTCGGACAAGGCCTTGGGTAAAAACTCTCCTAATATGGTGATTTCATCATGAATTCGAAGACTTCTCTCTCCTCCCTCAGGGTAGTGTTCTAAAGAGCTTTTCAATTTCTTTGCATGCCCTGCCACTACTTCTAACTCTGGCTGCGGCTTTTTAGAGGTGCTATTTTCAATCAAAAGCTTCTTCACATACCTTAATACATCTAATCTAAGCTTTTCTTTGGCCTTCATACTTTTAATTATTTCAGCACTAATCATTTCTTTAATATTTTCACTCATTTTATCTTCCTCACTTTATTTAAGAGTTTTATATCAGATTTGCTCGGCATAATGAATAGAGATTCCTATATTAGGGCAGGAGCAACCAATTAACCTTGAACTTGAGTGAAAAAGTTGGTACTTTCCTATAAAGTATTTTAATTCTATTGCGATGCGTTTTTTCTAATTTGACCCTTAACTTTGAGCAAACTGGATACGACAAACTCAAAATGCTGAGCAAAGTATAACTGTGAGATAAATTATGAATGCAGACAACCAAAACCTCGCCATATTGGCCGATGAAGAAAAATTTCCATTCTTAGTAAACTCTATAAAAAAACATGGAAAACAAGATAAGCCTATCATGGTTTTTTGTGGCTCACATAGACAAGTTGAGCTTGTTTATAAATGGCTAGAACTTTGTGACCTAGGCAGCGTAGAGATGAAGCCAAGCTCTGAAGTGACAACTGACATCCTTGTTTGTAACGACTCTGTGATTGATAAAATCCCCGAAAATACTTTTAGTAAAGTTTTTCATTATGACCTTCCTTTTCACGCAAAAAACTACACAGGACGGCTAAAGAAAATTGAAGAGGGTGCAAAATCAATAGCCCTTTGTGGAATTAAAGACTGTGAGGGTCTTGAGTATCTTGAAGACTTTCTTAAATATAAGATTCCTAGGCTGCAACTTAGTGATGATGACTTTGCTAAAGACTTACCTCAAGCTCCAGTTCTTCCTCCAAGAGAGCCTAGAGACAGAGACAGAAATTCGAGGGATAAAAAACCTCGAGATAGAAAACCAAGATCAACACAAGACAAAACAGAGAAAATTGTTAAATCAAACGACAAGATATTAACTCAACCAAAAAAGAGAGAACCAAAGATGAACCTAGAAACAAACAAACCAAATCACAAGATGCCTGCAAACTTTACAGTTTCAACTAATTCTCATGAAGCAGCACTTAACAAGGCCATGAAGTTTTTCAAAGTAAAAGATACAAGCCTTCTTAATAAGAAAGTTGTCGCAAAAGGACCAAAAAAATTCTTCTTCTTTGGCCCTCAAGAAGTGACTTATGAGTTTTCATATAAATCAAACTCTAAGATTGGAGAAAAGATTGAGCCTTTTTTCAAAAAGCTAATTAAGATGATGAACCTTGAGATTACTTTTCGAGTAGAAGAAAAACCTGGGTTCTATAATATTCACCTTGAAGGTGATGACTTAGGACTTGTTCTTAACAATAGAAAACAACTCATGTTTGCTCTTGATTCTGTTTTAAAGCAATTTGTTATTAAGAAAGTAGATAACCCAGGAAGAATTAAAGTTGGAGTTTATGCTCAAGGAACTCATAAGAGAGAAAATACGAACAGAGCCCCAAGAAAAAACTCTAATCATTCAGGTGATAGAAAAAACTTTAGAAATAGCAGAAAGACAAAAGTTGATGAAGCACACCTTAATGATTTAGCAAAAAAACTCAAAGACGAAGTCATCAAAACGGGAGAAACTCAATACACTGATACAATGCATCCCGCAGACAGAAGAATCATTCATCAATTCTTTGAAAGCGAAGCAAACCTGACAACAAGCTCAATTGGTGACGGTCGTTTTAAGAAAGTTCAAATTTCAATTTTCAATCAATAGTTTCTTATGAAAAATATTAAAGGAGTCATTTTTGTTGGCTCCTTTTGTTTTATTGCAAAACAACTACATCTTTTAATATCTCCTCAATTATCTCAGTTTATCGGCTTACCTCTCTTTGTATTACTCATTGGATTTATTCTTAATAATTTCTTTGATAATCAATGGCTTGATCCTCTTAGACCTGGTATTAAATTTTGTTCAAGCACTTTGTTAAAATTTGCAATTATACTACTTGGATTTAAGATCACTTTAGGAACGATCTCTTCAATGGGAATAAAGGCACTACTTTTAATCATCATTTCTATTTCAATGGCCTTAGCTTTAACACACTTGCTAGGTAAACTTATGAATGTCACGCCTAAGCTTTCCGCACTCATCGGTCTAGGAGCCGCTATTTGTGGAAATACGGCTATCTCTGCTTGCGCTCCTTTAATTAAAGCGAATGAAGAAGAGATCTCTTATGCAATTGCAACTAATACTCTCTTTGGAAGTATTGCCGTTATTTCTTACCCTATCATTGCCAAGCTTTTTCATTTCTCAGACGTGAGCTTTGGATACTGGGCAGGCGTTGCGATCAATGATACCTCTCAAGTCATTGCCGCAAGTTTTAACTTTTCTGAGTCTGCGGGGAATATTGCTACAACCCTAAAATTAATGAGGAACTCATTTATTGGACTTGCAATTATTATTGCTTCTATTCCTTTTAATAGTTTATCTCCTCACTCCAACCTCCCCATTTATAAAAGGATTAAGTTTCCACTATTCATTTGTATTTTTTTCTCAGTCATCATTTTAAACTCTCTTGGTCTTATGGCCTTCATCCCTAACTCATTTCTTAATTCTCTTTTAAAAGCTACAAAATTTATTATCCTTATGGCCTTATTCGCTTTTGGAACCAATACTAATTTCAAGTCTATTAAGAGTCTTGGAATCACCCCATTAGTGCTTGGATTTATGACATCTGTGACAACCTCAACTCTTACCCTCACTTTTATTTATTTTTTTCTTACATAGCTTTACTCTCTTTAGGGCCTATATTAATTTACACTTAAACATCACAAAGGCTTTTTATGAATGACCTGAGCTTCAAACTCTTACTACTTTTTCTATTCGCAATCCAGTTTGCTTTTGGTTGCGATTATAAAAGCGTTGGAGAAGTTCAAACAGACATAAAAGTACTTCATCAATCTTTAAATGGTGCTTCAAATATTACCGTTTGGTCTGGGGATTATGATGCTCTTGCTAAAAGGGATGGACAATCTCTATCAAAGAATGAGTATAAATTTCTTCAGTCTAACTCTAAGCCCGACTTACAGAGATGACCTCTTCTAAAGCTTCAATAATACTAATCGTCTTAAGAAATTCACTGTAATCTCGAACTTCAACTTCAAAAATGAAGCTTCCTTTAAAGTCAGGTAAACTCTTTGCGTGCGCACTTCTTATATTCACACCTAGATTATTAATTCGACTAGAAATCTTAGATAAAATACCTGGTTTATCTAAAGTGACCACTTTGATATTTACTGGATGCTTAAAGTTATAATCAGAGTTCCACTCTACATCTACTTCACGCATATCATTTAGACTTACTGCTTTTCCACAATCTCTTGTATGGATAGTAATTCCTCGTCCTTTTGTAATAAATCCCATAATGTTATCACCCGGAATAGGACTGCAACATCTCGCCATTCTCACTTGTATATCTTCAAGCCCATCAACTATAACAGCATTTTTATTTCGAGCTGATTTTTTTGCCGTACTTTTTAATTTATTTGCATAAGATTCTAACTCTTCGCTTTCTTTTTCATTTTCTATAAAATCAATCGAAGGAATAAGTTTGAGCACCTCTTCGATTTTATTTCGCCCAGTTGCAATATGAATATAGAGCTCTTCTAAATTACGTGCATGTAGTGCATCGAGAGATTTCTTAAAATCACCTTTTTTATTCAATGTTTTTATATTTGTCTGGTAAGTTTTAAGGGCATTTTCAAGTACCTGTTCACCAAGCTCCTTACTTTTATCTCTCTCGATCTTTGAAAGGTATTGTCTAATTTTAGTTTTGGCCCTTGAGGTTTTAACTATTTGCAGCCAATCTTTAGTTGGCTCTTGGTTTTTGCTTGTTAAAATTTCAACGCTATCTCCAGATCTTAATCGATACTTTAAAGGTACCATCTTACCGTTTACTTTTGATCCTACACAGCGATTACCTACTTCAGTGTGCACAGTATAGGCAAAGTCTAGAGTGGTCGCACCATAGCGCAATTCAAAGACATCACCATTAGGGGTAAAAGCAAAGATACCTCCAAAGTCTAAATCTTCTTTAACGGCATTTAAAAACTCTTTAGAGTTACTGACGTCTTTGTTTATCTCTAAAAGCTCTTGCACCCACTCAACATTTTTATCCTTGGCAAGGCCAGATCCTTTCTCTTTATATTTCCAGTGAGCCGCAACTCCTTTCTCAGCAACTTCGTGCATTTCTTCTGTACGAATTTGGATTTCAATTCTTTCGGCTTTTGGCCCAACAACTGTTGTATGAAGACTTTGATAATTATTGACCTTCGGTATTGCAACGTAATCTTTAAACCTTCCTGGAACAGGAGTGAACGATGAGTGAATAACTCCTAAAGACTTATAGCACTCCGATATATTCTCAACAACGATTCTAAAGGCCAAAAGATCTTGAATTTGTTCAAATTCAACTCCTCGAAGTTGCATTTTTTTAAAGATAGAATAAAACGTTTTTGGCCTTCCCCTCACAATAGCTTTGATTGAATACTCTTTGAGGTTTTGTTGAACTAGCTTTATCGTATTTCGAATATAAGTTTCACGTTCAGATTTCTTCATCGCAACTTTTTCTGAGAGTCGATAATAAATCTCAGAGTGCATATATCTCAAGCAAAGATCTTCAAGCTCTCCCTTAACAGAGTTAATCCCTAAGCGACTTGCAAGCGGAACATAAATCTCTAAAGTTTCTCTTGCTACCTTCATTTGTTTTTCTTCAGAAACATACTGAAGAGTACGCATGTTATGCATTCGATCCGCAAGTTTCACAATAATAACTCTTAAATCTTTGGCCATTGCAATAACCATTTTCCTGAAATTCTCAGCTTGAGATTCTTCTTTAGATTTAAAGTTAATTTTAGAAATTTTAGTTAATCCAACAACAAGGTTAGCAATACTTGGGGAAAACTCTTTTTCCACCTCTTCGACACTGACATCGCAGTCTTCTACAACATCATGGAGTAGTCCTGCTACGATGGTTTCCACATCCATTTTCAACTTAGCAAGAGTCCCACTGACATTTAAAGGATGGATAATATATGGTTCACCTGAACTACGTTTCTGATTTCTATGAGCATACTCAGCAAACTCATAGGCTTTTCTCAAGAACTTCTCATCCACATCGCCATAATAGGACTTCACTCGCTTGATTAAAGTATCAATCGTTAAGTCTGGTTCATGTGTAAAGTCTAGATTATCAAAAGTCATATGCTTAAAATCTCACTAAAAACTTTTCCAAGATCATTCAGAGCATCTTCTAAGTTTTCATTTTTCACTAAATAATCAAAGTCACTTTTACGGGTCAGTTCTCTTTCGGCATTTTTGATTCTAAGTTCAATGACTTCAATTGCCTCCGTGCCTCTATTTTTCAAACGAGATTTTAGTTCACTCAAAGATGGTGGCTCTATAAAAATAGCTTTTGCTTGATCACCATACATTTCTTTGACTCTATCAGTTCCTTGGACATCTAAGTCACAAACAACAAAATCGCCCCTGTTTAAGGAGTCATCCATGAATTTTTTTGAAGTCCCATAATAGTTCCCATGAACAAGTGCCCATTCAAGATACTCTTTACTTTGAACTCCATCTAAGAAGCTTGCTTTATCTGTAAAAAAATAATCTTGTCCTTCAACTTCTCCATCTCTCTTATCTCTCGTGGTTGTAGAAACCGACCACTGTAAAGTTGGGAATTTTTCAAAAATAGACTTCAGCAAGGTTGATTTTCCTGTTCCTGAAGGAGCAACGATAATAATAATTTTCCCATGAAGATCTTTCATTCTATGTTCAAAGCCTGCTCTCGCATTTTCTCCAATTCTACTTTCAGTCCAACAACCAGAGTCGAAACTTCTTCCATCACTGACTTTGATCCAATAGTGTTTACTTCTCGGTTCATCTCTTGAAGAGTAAACTCAATCTCTCTTCCCACTGATTTATTCTTTTTCTCTTTTAACTTTTTTGAAAAGATATCTTCTAATTTTTGAGCATGAATTCTAAATCGAGATATTTCTTCTTCAAGATCAAGTTTTTCTAAGTAGTAAAGAACTTCTTTATGAAAACGATCGTCTTCTATTTTCTCATCTACGCCTTCTGGAAATAACTCTTTAAGTTTGTCTTTCAAACGTTTTGAAATAATCTCTCTGCTATTTTCAAGTTTTTTAGCAATCGCCTCAACCATCACAACTGTTTTACTTAAATGTTGTGAGAAAACTTTATTCAACTTCTCGCCTTCTTCTAATCGAGCACCATGTAAAGCATCTAATGCTATGGCCAATGCATCTTTAGCTAAAAGTGAAAAACTTTTTTGATCAATGTCGCCTTCCTCTTTCTTGAACTCAGAGCGAATCAAACTTGTAGGGTTCACTTTAGTTAGATTCTCTTTTCCCAGCTGACTTTCACTTTCTTTTAAAAAAGCTATAATTTTTTCAAAATCTAAGTCGAATCCACTATGGTGTTTTTGAAGTTTTTCTATTCTACAACTTAACTCAAAGCTTCCTCTCGAAAACTTGGCTTCAACTAATTTTCGAAAATCTATTTCATACTGATTTAAACTGTGAGGAATGCGGAAACGAAAATCCTTGAAGCGGTTATTAACAGACTTCACTTCCCATAATATATTAAGCTGATCATCACCTTTCTCGCCCTTTCCAAAACCAGTCATTGAGTTGATCATGAGCTCTTAACCTCTTCAATTGTTTGATTTCCCATTTTTCTAAACTTTTGAAATCGCTGTTCTTTGAGCTTTTCTATTTTAAGCTTCGATAGCGTCTTCAAGGATTGTTGAATTTTAGACTTTAAATTTTCAGCCGCTTTTTCAAAGTTTCGATGAGCTCCACCTAAGGGTTCCTTGATAATTCCATCAATAACACCTAATTCTAAAGCTTTGTTTGCTCCTAATTTCAAAGACTGCGCTGCCTGCTCTCCCTTAGTCGCATCTGACCACAAGATAGAAGCACAAGATTCTGGGGAAATAACCGAATAAACAGAAAACTCCTGCATAAAAACTCGATCTCCAATTCCTATTCCTAGTGCCCCACCCGAGCCACCTTCCCCAATAATCACTGAAATAATCGGACAATTAAAACCAAAAAATTCTTCAAGGTTTTGCGCAATAGCTTGAGCTTGCCCTCTTTGTTCAGCTTCAATTCCTGGGTAGGCTCCCGGAGTATCTATAATGGTAATTAAAGGAACTTGAAACCGAGAAGCAAGCTTTCCAACCCTCAAGGCCTTACGGTAGCCTTCAGGATTAGGCATTCCAAAATTGCGCTGGATTTTTTCCTGAGTCTTTCGTCCTTTTTCAATGGCGATAATAGCAACTTTCTGATCACCCAACTCTCCAAAACCTGTAATGATGGATTGGTCATTACCAAAAGCTCTGTCTCCACTGATTTCATGAAATTGATCCACTATTTTTTCTATGTAGTCTAAGCTATGTGGCCTTTTAGGATGTCTCGCAAGTTTAATTAAATCCCAATAGCTTATTTTAGAATAGACCTCACTTCTAAGACTCTCTAATTTGGCCTCTAAGCGGGTTATTTCATCAGCTAAATCCAGACTATCAGAAGATGACTCTTTAAGACCTTTAATACGTTGCTCAAGATCCACAACGGGTTTCTCGAAATCTAATTTATACTCCACCATATTGCCTCAGATCTTATCACAGCTCGTTCAAGAAAACGAAAAACATTTTTAATTTATATTAAAAAGACACATTCTCATTTATAATTAAATCATGTCGACTTTTAACACTCAACTCATTCGAAAATCTATTTTGCCGCTATTGTTGATATTAGTAAGCATCCTTACAATTTTCTACACTCTAACCTCTTTAAAAGAACAAAAAAACCAAGCTATTCAAGACTTTCCTAGCTCTCAGGCCATGCCCCGATTGCTTCCAATGAATAATTCTAATAATGAAGTTTTTAGATCTTATGAATTTCGATCTACACGTCTCCTTACAAGGATTAGCATCGGTCCAAGTTCTAGAGTATTCCCAATAGAAGTAAAGTTTTCTTGTAGCCAATTTTCTTGTGTAGAATTTTTACGAGACAACCTCTATGTTTTAAGTGAAATCTTAACGCATCAAGGTTTCTTAAATATTGAAGAGATCGGCAACTCAAACCTTCCCGAATTAACAGAGTCTCAAAGATTACAATTAGAAAGTTATATTAAAGAGCAGGCAAACTTCATTCTGGAAGAAAATAGAAGTATCGCAAGGGTTTTAAATGTTCAAGTCATTAAGACTCTTGAAGCCATCGACTAATTTATTGAATGTGTACTCTGTAATTTCTAATCTTTTTTTGACACTCGCCTTTATTCCATTGCAGCTAATATAACAATGATGAAAGTATTCCTTAGTCAGTTGCTCTAGTGGAAGAAAGTTTTCTACTTCAGGTTTGTCCTTAGCAAAGCTCAAGCTCTTATCCAGGGAGCAAAAATCAAGACAACCTGTTTTGCAAACAATGGCCTTCTTTTTTAAATGTTCTTTTAGTTGGCGATAATTTCCTGGCCAGTTAAACAATTTGTAATAATTCAAAAGTTCATTTGTTATGCGGATTTTGTTTTTCACACAAAAATCATTAATAAAACCCACGACCTCTTTAGGCTCATTTCTTAACGCAGGAAGCTTGATGACAAAAAGAGAAACTAAACGATAGTAAAAGTCTTTTCGCATTCTTTGTGAGTGTAGTAAATCTTCCAAGCTCGAACCCGAAGAAAAAATGATATGCGCCTTAACCTTTCGTGAACGGTTACAACCCACTCTTTTATAAGTATAGTCGTCTAAAAATAAAAGTAACTTCACTTGTAAGTTAAATGATAGTGAATCAATCTCATCAAAAAAAAGTGTCCCGTTTTCAGCTTGAGAGAGTGCTCCCTCATAGTCATTAACTGCACCTGTAAAAGCTCCTTTTTTATGTCCAAATATTTCAGACTCAATAAGGTTCTCAGAGAAACTGGATAAATTTAAGTGAACAAATTGACCGCTGACTTTAGATTTCAGATGAATATCTTTGGCCAAGGAGGTTTTTCCTGTCCCAGTTTCTCCAATTAACACAATTCCCAACTGACTTAGAAGAATTTCATTTGCTACTTTCTCTTGCACGTCACTCACTCTTTTTTTACGAAAAGTAAGAAAGTTATAACCTAGTTGAACTCTATCTCCATCGCACACTAAGCACTCTTTAACCCAAGAACCATTAAGAAGAAAAAACTCTCCATCATCTCCTTTTAAGAAAAAGTTCTCTTCTTCAATTTTTAGTTTTAAATTGAATACATCCTTAGATGAAAAGAGGATTTGAGTATCGACCCATGGTGCTTTTTTCCCTGAGGATGAGACAAATGAATATTCTGTTCTCTTAAGAGTTCGTGAACTCTTTCTACCCTCAAATGGAAGAATCTCTAAAATATCATTAATTTGAAGTGGATTTCGCGGAAAGTGAGTTAAATTGCTTATCATCTGAGAATTTTATAAAAAAAAGCGTGCCAACAGCTCTAAAGTTGTTTATTTTTCGATAATGAATCGTTTTAGAAGAGAAAGTACCCAATACCTCTGCACTTTGTACTCAAGAGAGAGTATTCAAGAGTTTTTCCAAGTTCCACGGCCTAAATCACTTTCCTTATGTGGACGCTCTAACGTGGGAAAATCGACTTTAATTAATGCTCTTTTTAGAAATAAAATTGCGAGGGCCTCTAAGACACCGGGAAAAACAAGAGAAGTTCAAGTATTCACAACCCAAATCGATAACGTTGATGAGAAATTTTTAATCTTCGATTTACCGGGATATGGACATGCTCGAGTTTCTAAGATGGAAAGGAAACGATGGGATGAACTCATGGCAAGTTTCTTTGAGTTTTTACCTAAAGATAATTTAATCTTACACATTCTTGATGCTAAAAACCCACTTCAAAAAAATGATCGCGATTTCAAGGCCTATATCACTCAGTATGATTTTCTTTACTGGGTTATATTTAATAAAACGGACAAATTAAAAAATCAAAAAGAAAAAAATCTCTTTAAAGAACAAAAGCTTGAAATCACTGCCGATCAGATTTTTAATCTCTCTGCTTTAAAGAAAAGAAATACTTTTTTACTCGAAGAAGATTTAATCAATTTTCTTTATCAACCAGAGGAAAGTGTACCAGAATAAACTTTAATGCTTTTTTTTCACAATTAATTCATTCCTAAGCATGAAGATTTTGTTTTCTTTGATATTATTTAAGAATCATGCAATTAACTGAAAAACTTTTAAATTTTTATAGAGAAAATGACTCAGAGATCGAAGAAAAGATGGATCTCCTCCATGAAAAATACAAAGACCGAGTAGATCCATGGGGTTTGAATATCGAAAGCCTCCATCGTTCAATTAGATTCTTGCTTCCTATATATAAAAAGTACTTTAGTGTTCAAGTATTTGGAGAGGAAAATATTCCAAAGGATGAATCATTTATTGCTGTTGCAAACCACTCCGGTCAAATACCTATTGATGGGATGCTCATCGTGGCTTCTTTTATAATGGGCCTTGATGATCCAATTATTTTACGTGCTATGGGCGAACGATTTATTTTTAAACTTCCCCTACTAGGAAAACTTGCAAATGAATCAGGTACTGTTTTAGGTGATAGAAAAAACTGTCGATTTTTGCTTGAAAACGATGAATCTATTCTCGTCTTTCCAGAAGGTACCAAAGGTATTTCAAAACCTACCCACAAATTTTATCAACTCCAAGAGTTCACCCAAGGTTTTTATCGTCTAGCACTAGAGCATAATAAAACAATTTTACCCATAAGCGTGGTTGGTGCTGAAGAGTTTTATCCTTATGTTTATCACAATGATAAAATTGCAAAGTTTTTCAAAACTCCCGCCTTCCCTATAACACCTTTATTCCCACTTGCCGGACTATTTGGGGCGATTCCTATGCCATCACAAGTTAAGATTTATATCGGTGAACCTGTTAAACCAAACCTGAATCTTTCTCCTACATCAGAAAGGGACTCTATTAAGATTGAAGTCGATAAAATAAAGAAATCAATTCAAGACTCAATAGATGAGATTAGGGCGAAGGATACAAAATGAAATCAAAAATATTATTAATAGGTGCCTCCGGCGGACTTGCACAAATAACATCTCGCCTCATCCTTAAACATAAAAATAAAGTTGATATTTTTGCCATCGATACAAGGTCTGAAAAATACACGATAAATAATAAAAGGTATTGTTTTGAAAAAGTTGCTTACAAAAGAAGCTCATTTGAAAGAATCTTCCAAGCAAATACATTTGACGCTGTCATCTTCTTATCTCGATCTGCTTTAAGCTCTCGAGACTCAAACCTCGTTAAACAGCGCCACATGTTTAATATCAGGGGAACTCAGACCATTCTCGATCTATGCTCTCACTTTGGAGTAAAGAAGATAGTCATCATGAGTTCATTTCATTCCTATGGCGCCCTCAGCGATAACCCTGCTTTTCTTAGCGAAGATGATATCTTGCGGGCAAGTGAGCGTTACCCTGAAATTAGAGACCTTGTAGAGATGGATCAAAACTGCCTCAACTGGATGCATACAAATGCCTCACAAACAAAGACAGTTCTCCTGCGACCTGTAAATATCATCGGTCCAAACCTCTCAAATGGAATTACCAAATACCTTACTCACCCATTCTCTTTTTATCCTATTGATTATAATCCTTCCGTTCAATTCATTCATGAATATGATATGGCAAATATTTTAGTACAAAGCCTCTTTAATGATTACCATGGCCTATTTAATGTTGCTCCCAACAACTACCTCTCTCTTAAAGACGCCATTTTAACGGTAAACCCCAAGGCAATTCCTATGCTAGTCTCTGCACTTGGTGGCGTTAATAAACTCTTTCAAAGATATACAGGTGTCCCCGACTATCTTGTTGAATACCTCAAGTACCCATGCTTACTTTCTAATAAAAAATTTAATACATTTTATGGTGACGATACTTTTAAATTTACCACGAAATCAGCTCTAAAGAGTCTTAGACTTAAGAACATTCGACGAATCCTACAACCAGAAGCTTGACGAAAAGTTGCTCTCAAGCGACAATCAAAAATCAAATTAATGGCCCGGTGGTGGAATGGTAGACACAGTGGATTCAAAATCCACCGGTAGCAATACTGTGCGAGTTCAAGTCTCGCCCGGGCCACCATTTACGAAAGTGATTGAACTATCTTTTCAAATCAAAGCGGTCTAAGTTCATAACTTTAACCCAAGCTTCTACAAAGTCTTTTACAAACTTATCAGATGCATCATCCGTTGCGTAAACCTCACTGATAGCTCGAAGCTCAGAATTAGATCCAAAAATCAGGTCAGCTCTAGTAGCACTCCATATTTTTTGGCCTGTTTCCCTATCAGTACCACTAAAGAGTTGATCCTCATCATCTACTGCCTTCCAAGTTGTACTCATATCAAGAAGATTAACAAAAAAGTCGTTACTAAGCTTCTCTGGTTTTTTAGTAAAAACTCCATTTTTTGAACCATCGAAGTTTGTGTTCAAAACTCTCATGCCGCCAACAAGTACAGTCATCTCTGGTGCAGTGAGAGTTAGGAGTTGTGCCTTATCCAAAAGGAGTTCTTCGGTTGAAACTTTATACTTAGTTTTCTCGTAGTTTCTAAAACCATCTGCAATAGGCTCTAACAAATTAAAAGACTCAACGTCAGTTTGCTCTTGTATCGCATCCATTCTTCCAAGCGAGGTAGGGACTGAAATTTTATTATCAGCAGCTTTTTCAATAGCTGCTGAACCTGCAAGAACAATTGTATCGGCCAGAGAGATTTTTTTATTTCCTCCTAAGCTTTCATTAAAATTTGTTCTGAGATTATCAAGCTTTGAGACAACTTGTTGAATATTTGCACTGGTATTGATTTTCCAATCTTTTTGCGGAGCTAGATTGATTCTTGCTCCATTTGCACCACCTCGATAATCAGACCCTCTATAAGTTGAAGCAGATGCCCAAGCAGTAGAAACAAGTTGGGAAATGCTTAAGTCTGAATCCAGGATTTTTGCTTTAAAATCTTTGAGATCTGACTCATCAAGAAGGTCGTGCTCTTTGCTAGGAATTGGGTCTTGCCAAATAAGATCTTCTTTTGGAACTTCAGCTCCAAAGTGACGTGATTTTGGTCCCATATCTCTATGAGTAAGCTTATACCAAGCTTTTGAAAAAGCATGAGCAAACTCTTTAGGGTTTTGCTGAAAATGGCGTGCGACCTTTTCATAGGCAGGATCTTTTTTTAGAGACATATCGGCAGTCGTCATCATGAGTCTTGTTTTTTTACCAGAGCCATCAACCTCAGGTGCATGATCTTTTTCTTTAAGATCCATGGCGGCCCATTGCCAAGCACCAGCCGGACTTTTTACAAGTTCCCACTCGTAATTAAAAAGAACATCAAAGTAAGCTGAGTCCCATTTTATTGGATTGGGAGTCCAGGCCCCTTCAATACCACTTGTAATAGTATCTACTCCTTTTCCAGATTTAAAATTATTTTCCCAACCTAGTCCTTGTTTTTCAATTACTGCGGCTTCTGGTTCTCTTCCAAGGTTTGAATCAGGAGCAGCTCCATGAGCTTTACCAAAAGTATGTCCTCCCGCTACGAGAGCAACGGTTTCTTCATCGTTCATTCCCATACGAGCAAAAGTTTCCCTTACATCTTTTCCTGATGCGACGGGATCAGGCTCTCCATTTGGTCCTTCAGGGTTAACGTAAATGAGTCCCATCTGAACTGCTGCAAGAGGTGTTTCTAATTCTCTACCATCAGAATATCTTTTGTCGCCAAGCCACTGGGTTTCAATCCCCCAGTAAATATCTTCTTCAGGATGCCAAATGTCTTCTCTTCCCCCAGAAAAACCATAAGTTTTAAATCCCATTGACTCCAAAGCCACATTTCCAGCTAAAATGATAAGATCGGCCCAAGAGATTTTTCTTCCGTATTTCTTTTTTATTGGCCATAGGAGCATTCTAGCTTTGTCTAAGTTTCCATTATCTGGCCAACTATTTAGTGGAGCAAATCTTTGATTACCTGTCCCTCCACCTCCACGGCCATCACTCGTTCTATAAGTCCCAGCACTATGCCAGGCCATTCGAATAAAGAGAGGACCATAATGTCCATAATCTGCTGGCCACCAACCTTGTGAGTCTATCATTAAATCTGCTAAGTCTTTTTTGAGTTTTTCCAGATTAAGACTTTTAAATTCTTCAGTATAATTAAAGTCTTCACCCATAGGGTTTGACTTAGATGTATGTTGTCTCAAAATATTGAGCTTTAATTGATTAGGCCACCACTGTTGGTTTGATGTCCCCCCTCCAGCTGATTTTTTTATTGCACCTGAAAATGGACACTTTTCATTACTCATCTTTCTCTCCTAGCATAATTTTAAATACCAAATTATATTATGATAAATCTAGGGTTAGGAGAAGAAGTTAAAAATAATCGATTTATAGTTTAAAACTATTAACTATAGCTTTGTGAGGAAGAGGCTTATAATACTACAAAGTAAGGCTCAGTCTATGAAGCAATTATTTTTCAAAATTCAAGTTACTTAAGAATTCAGAGTTTTTTAGTTCTCCTTTATGAATTTAAAATTGAACATTTTAAACCAATCACATTGAAGTCTACTGAGTTCTTTTAATATGCCCATAATTTAAAACTCCTACAAAGAAACTACCTCCGACTAAATTCCCTAAAATAGCACTCACTAGAAAAATGAAGGAACCGCTGTAGTCAGGATGACTTGAATGAAAAAGCCCACTAAATATCTCGGCAGATCCAGCAATAGAGTGATGAAGACCTCCAAATCCTATGATAAAGGTAACGATGTAAATACAGATAATTTGACTACTACCTGTTGGTGTAGCAAGAACCAACCAACCTCCTTGGGCCATTAGCCATCCAGCCAAGATTGCACTCGCGAAGACCTCTGCTGATGAAAATTGTGTTAAATGATGGGCCACATCGACAAAACCTTGCTGAGCAGATATGACTGATTCTGAAAAATACATCAGAAGTGAGCTTAAAAATGTTCCGACAAGATTGCCTGCTAAAACTACAAGCCAAAGTATAAAAAGGGACTTACAAAGGGCTTTCTTATCAAGAACTGGATAGAGAGCCGTCGCGGTGTGCTCTGTGAAGAGCTCAGTCCCACTCATAATACACACGATAAAACCCAATGGATAAATAAGTGCCACTGCCAAGCGATTCACCATAAAATTCTCACTCCCTGGGAATAGTTGAGAAATTAAAGCCACGCACATACCAGCAAATCCCAAGATAAGACCAGCGCAAATGGCAGAAAGAAATAATGAAATATTAGGACGTTCATGCTGTGCAAGTCCTTCTTCTATCGCTCTTTTCAAAATATCGTCAGGGTGCATAACAGCTTCATCTGTTCTTTTCAAAATGACCGGCATGTAAGCTTTGTCTTCTTCCTTTCTTTCAAGCGCCCTGGCAGTAGGTGATTCACCCGTCGTTGATAATGCTTGACCATCAGGTCCGATGATTTTGTCTTTGTCGTTCATATACACCCTTAAAGATTAGTATTAAAAATAGAGGAATAGATACAGGTTTACACTCTTAATTAGCTAACAACAAGCTTTAGCACATAGTACAAAAATCTAGAGTTCTTTAGGAAGAATAGATATTTCAAACCAATAATCTTGGAGTCTACTGATTGCCTCTACAAATCCTTGAAATTCGACAGGCTTTTGCATGTAGCTATTGGCACCATCTCTATAACAAGCATCTACATCTTTTTCATCGTTTGATGTGGTCAAAATAATCACTGGAATCTTTTTGAGAGAAGAATCTTTCTTAAGAGCTTGTAAAACATCCCGACCGCTTAGACCTGGAAGATTTAAATCTAGTAAAATTAATGCCGGCTTCGGGTAATCATCTTCAGACTCATACTTCCCTTTATTAAAAAGGTAATCTAATGCTTCATCACCTGTTTTTACTCTATAGATAGAATTTTTCACACCAGCTTGTTTAAAAGCTCTCTTTACTGTTAAAAAATCTTCTTCACTGTCTTCGACAAAAAGAATCTTAGTTAAATCTACTGACCTCATTTCACTTTCTCCTTAATAGTAAAAGCAAATACTGTGCCTTCACCTACAGTTGAACTTTCAACCCATATTTTTCCATTATGCTTTTCCACTGCCCTTTTGACCATGGCCAAGCCTAACCCAGACCCCCCTTCAAACTCGTCACGCGGGTGGAGTCTTTTAAAGATCGTAAATATCCTCTCCCAGTGTTCTGGCTTAATTCCAATACCATTATCTTTAATATTGAATTGATGCTCTTGATTATTCAACTTTTTATAACTTATTTCTAACAACTTATTTGAGGAAGTATTATACCTGACTCCATTTTGAAAAATATTACCAAATATTTTAGTGAGCTTTAAAGGGTCGCAATAAATGTTAGGGATTTTATCAATGACTTTAATTTCAACATTTTCTGCAGAAGGGTCAAGATGACTCACTTTGACTTCATTAATTAACTCTTCAACATCTACCTTTTGATAAGCCATATTCTCTCGACCAAGACGAGAATAATAAAGTAAGGAGTCAAGGTACCCTTCTAGCCTAGTACCTAGTTTTTTTATAATATTGAGATATTTTATACCTTCCTCATCGAGCTTACTTGAATAGTCCTCGAGTAAAAATTCAGAAAAATTTCTCATTCCTCTAAGAGGTTCTCTCAAATCGTGTGAAGCAATATATGAAAAATTATCTAACTCCTCATTGGAGTCCTTCAATTCTTTTTCTGCCATCACCCTTTCATGTATATCTTGAATAGATCCAACCATTCTTTTAGGTTTTCCATTCTTATCTTTGGAGGCTATTCCTGACCCTCTAAACCATCGATATTCTCCATCTTTTCTCCTTAACCGATACTCCAAGTCAAACGGAGTCCCTTCTTTAAGATGCTTATCAACGAGAGCAAAAGTTCTTTCTTTATCATCTGGATGAAGGAGTAATTTTTTAAAGTTACCGGATTTAGATTCAATCTCTTTATCTTTATAACCTAGTAATTCGTAAAATTTGGGAGTCCATACTTCCTTATCACTATCCATATCTACCCAATCCCAAATACCAACACTCGCTCCTTCTGTCATAAGCTTATAACGCTCATTACTATCCTTTAATTCTCTCGCCTGCTCGGTTAGTTCCGTAATGTCCCAGTTAACTCCGGTCATTTTAACCGGTTCTCCATTTTTATCTTTTACTAAATCAGCTTGAGCTCGGATTTCTCTGACTTCTTTATTCGGCCAGACAACTCGAAAGATTGTATCAAACTTCGCTTCCCCCTTTATCGCTTTTTGAATTAAAGCAGCCGAATCTTCTTTATCATCTGGATGTAAGCCACTCTCCCAAGCAGAGTAAGCACCATTGAAGTTTTCTTTATCAATTCCATAGAGCCTGTACATTTGATCATCCCAAATCAGCTCATTATTTTTAATGTTCCACTCCCAAACTCCAACATTAGAAGCTTTTAGAGCAAGAGTTAATCGTTTAGATACTAAATCTAATTTGCTCTCATTTTTTTTACTTTCAGTGATATCAAGAGCAATAACTAGAACTCCCCCAACAGTATTATCTGGATAGCACCAAGGACTGACCTTAAAATCAAAAAAATAATTTTTATCAAGAGAAACTTCAAACGAGTCTTGGAATTCCTCGCCCGAATCTAGTGAAGCTTCTACGGGATCTGTTAAAGGTGATAGGAATTCAAAAGAGTCAATAAAACTTCGACTTGTCCCTTTTAAACTTATCCCTAACTTTTTTTCCCATTTTTTACTGCACTTTATAACTCTCATATTTCGATCAAGTAACATTGCTTTAACTGGAAGCGTATCGATGATTAACCTAAGGGGAGCTGTAAAAGCTTTTGGATCTAAATCACTTGGCTTGTGATGCATTATTTCTTTGTCATCAATTAATCTTGAAACTCCTACACTTCTTACCATCATTTCCTTTTCAAAAATGGGAGATTTTATGGTGTTGTAATATTTAATTTCCTTTTTATAATTAGCTACAGGCTCTGAGGGTACGTTTAAGTCTTTTTGAGTATCAAAAACCGTTTGGTCATCTCGGATATACTGT
>Ga0114957_1001089_pt1 | contig 31846 bp, 22 predicted proteins | sample BantaG_FD_87175 | JGI IMG/M metagenome (GOLD analysis project Ga0114957, IMG submission 87175) | Marine algal microbial communities from Bantry Bay, Ireland - BantryBay_4 metaG | ecosystem: Host-associated > Algae > Red algae > Unclassified | place: Bantry Bay, Ireland | collected 2014-11-21
CATTTTTTGCGGCAGACCCTGAGTATCCGGAAGGACGGGAAGTATATCGAAAGCGAATTATTGACCAGCTCCCAATAGCGGTTTATGAGGAGCCTACCACTTTTACTGAGTTTGATAATATGCCGGATTCAGTAAAAACGCATATTATTACTACGCCCGTAGAGAAAAAAGGATTTATGCACAACCTGTTTTTGGGAAGCCATTACCGAGATGTATATATTCCAAAATATGCTTTTCCAACGCTGGATTTATCTACCTTTAAGGGAGGGATGTTTGTGAAAAAGCGAGGAGGAGGTAACCAAACCAATTCTTTACGACTAGAAGAAGAAAAATCTGAGCGGGAGTGGGTCATGCGTTCTATGACTAAAGATGCCACTCGATTTATTCCTTATCCTTTTAATAAAATTACTGGAACACAAGCGATTGTTGAAGATAATTTTCTTTCCAATCATCCTTTTGCAGCGATTGTCGTACCGGATTTGGCGGATGCAGTGGAAGTATATCATACGAATCCGGTTATCTATTATGTTCCAAAACAACCTGTACTAGAGGGGGATAATGAAGCCTTTGGAGGCGAACTATACCTAGTGGAAGAACGACCGGATGATGACTGGAGTGGAGAGCCTAGTTTTGGTAATTCTAAAAAAATAGTTAGTACACCTGATGTGGTGGAGAAACGAATCAAAAATGGTCGTCACTATGTAGACCAGCCGTGGATGCTTCGAACCCGTTTGTTTGATATGGTCATCGGAGACTGGGATCGGCACGACGATCAGTGGCGCTGGGCTTCTTTTAAAGATAAAGAAAAGGACAGAACCTACTACCGGCCTGTTCCACGAGATCGGGATCAGCCATTCTCCAAATATGATGGAATGGTTGCTGGTATCGCACGCCTTACCCTGCCTTTTCTAAAACAACTCAAACCCTATAGTGGTGAAAAAACCAACAAAAAATGGGACAATTACGGCGGTCGACAAATTGATCAAACCTTCTTAACCGAACTGGAATGGAAGGACTGGGAAAAACAGGTCAAAAGAATTCAAAAAGGATTAACGGATGAAGTAATTGAAACGGCTTTTAAAAAGCACTGGCCCGAACCCGCATATACGTTGTCCGCACCAGAAGTAATGAAAAAGGTGAAGCAACGTCGGGACAACTTAATGGACATCGCCAAAGAATACTACAATTTTCGAGCAAAAGCAGTGGACGTAGTGGGTAGCGAAAAGGACGACTTATTTGAGGTGGTACGAAAGAATGACAACGAAACCGAGGTCAGTGTTTATCGGATTCGGGACGAAGGTAAAACGCTTACTTTTCAACGTACTTTTTATACCAATGAAACCAAGGAAATCCGTTTATATGGATTGGATGATGATGATATTTTTAAAATAACAGGAAATGTAAAACGAGGAATATTGATTAGAATTATTGGTGGACTGGGAGAAGAGGCTTTTATTGATAAGTCTACAGGTGGCGGCGGAAGGGCTATTATTTATGATACCGAAGATGAGAAAGCCAAACTGGAAATTGGTGATCAGACAATAAATAAAATATCTAATCGACGTTCCTTTAATATTTACAATCGAAAGGATTTTCATTATGAATATGATTTTGTAATGCCATTTCCATTGTTGGGATTTAATCCGGATGATGGTATTTTTATTGGTACTAATTTGACGGTTACGGATCATAAGTTTAAAAAGAGTCCTTACTTCGCCTCTCATAATTTTAAGGTAGCTTATGCCTTTGCGACCAACGCGCTAGCAGTGGACTATATGGGAGATTATCTGGAGGTTTTTGGAAGGTGGGATATGTTGCTCAGAGCCAATTTAGCGACGCCGCAATACGTAGATAATTTCTTTGGATTGGGTAATGAAACCATTAACCTGATGGAGGATGATGTTCGGGAAATAGATTTTTATCGAGTCCGTCGTTTTAATTTATTATTTAATCCTAACATTAAAAGACGCTTTGCTTTTGATGCAGGTACTTTACGCTTTGGACCTATTTTAGAGGGAAGCAAAGTAGAGCGAACCGAAGGTCGTTTTATTGATACAGACGGATTGGGCGTAAATCCTGAAGTATTTGATTTTCAATGGTTTGGTGGAGCCGAAGTAGCGCTGGATTTTAATAATATGGACGATCGGCAGATGCCTCGTACGGGGGTTCGATTTCAGGCTGGTGCTTCTTGGAAAGCTAATTTGAACAACACAGATCGTACCTTCACCCGCTACTTTACTGACTTGACTTTTTACCTACCCCTTAATAATAAACAAAGCGTTATCTTTGCATCTCGCGTTGGAGTGGAAGACATAGGAGGGCAATTTGAATTTTATCAAGCGGCGGTTCTGGATGGTAATAGTAATTCTCGTGGATTTCGCAGAGATCGCTTTTATGGCAACACCAGTTTTTACCATCAAAGTGATCTTCGGATCAAATTACTTTCCTCCCGTAACAATGACCTGTTTCCCTTCTCAATGGGTATGACGGCTGGATTTGATTATGGACGGGTATGGCTAGATAATGAAAAATCCGATCTATGGCATCAGAGCTACGGTGGTGGATTGTGGATTGCTCCGGTGGATTTTATTGTTATCAATAGTACTATTTATAAGTCGCAGGAAGATCTACTTATTCGGGTCGCATTGGGATATAGTTTTTAATGAGGTTTTTATAACGTATGAAAAAAAATCGGGACAAATCTATTGCGCCCATTATTTCTGATGTGGATCGCCAGGTCGGCTTTAATACTTTTCCTTATACCTCCTTGCTGAGCTTTGCGCCACTGATTCAGTTTTGGAAAACTAAAGTGAATAGCTCGGATCGAGGAGAAAAAGTGCTGGCGTTAGAAATTGTGAAGCAGCTCGATAGCGCTTTGGATTTATTGACCCCGATCCGTGATTCTGAGTTATTAAACAACCATAAAAAATTTATTCACCTCCTCATGAGCGGGCTCTTCCCGCTGGCACAACGTGATCAGCAGATGGCACAGGCTGTACGTCCTTTCAGCCTCGATGGATTTTATCGCACCAATCGCTTAAAAAAATTCCTTAAAAAAAATCGACTTAATATTGTCAATAACAAAGATGTACTGACCATCCGAAATGATGCCATTGTGAGAGCGGGATGTATGATCCTCAATACTTTTTATGGACAAAATTTTCCTCTCAAAGATCCTTATATATTCACCGCAAGAGCCGATGATACACTAGTCGAAACCCATTATAAGGCCGCACTGAATTTAGATTTTTTAGAAATAAAAAAAAGGCTCGCCTTACCTTCCCTTAGCGAAGAAGAAATCTTTACCCTTATTAATAATTTTGACCAACCAGAGATGTGGCTGGAAAAAATTCCACCTACCCATTTTGAATTTCACGGACTGGTAACCGTGCAATTGGTAGATGTGACAGAGGAAGAATCCATGTCTCGGATTCGTCAGTATTTGTTACAAAAAGATGCGGTGTTGGAAGCGAATACCTTGGCGCAGATGGAAGATTTACTAGCCTCTTACTTTAATATTCCGGGATTGCGACTTGGGTTGACGGATTTTCATTATCCGCTAGATGTTCGGATGAACAATCCCAAAGTGACGGTTCGTCAACACTTGCTCAAAGAAGTATTTTCTAATTTACAAGGGCTGGGATTTGCCGGATCGGTGTATGAAGAAGTTTGTCAGTTGGGGCGTCCTGAAATTTTTCAAAACCTCGATAAAATGATGGATCGCTCTCCGCTGGAAAGAGCATTAGTAGGGGAGGGAATTCGCAGTATTTATCTGGCGCCACTCCAACGAAGCAATGGGGATGTTTTTGCCTTATTGGAACTAGGCGCACCGGAGCCTTATGCACTCAATAGCTTTATTCGCTTGAAAATCAAGCATATACAACCGCTGTTTCGTACTGCTTTGTCTCGAAAGATTGATGAAATAAACAATGCGATAGGGGCTATTTTAAGAAAAAAATATACCAATATTCATCCCGCAGTCGAATGGCGATTCTTAGAAGAAGCCAACCGAATTCTGGCAGCAGGTAAGAAAGTAGAACCACATCCTATCATTTTTGAAAAAGTATATCCTTTGTACGGACAGTCTGATATTGTCGCGTCTACGATGAATCGTAATCGAGCAGTACAGATAGACTTAATGGATACCCTGGAATCGTTGTTGGCTGTTTTAACCATCGCAAAAAAATATTATCAAGATAGAAAAACAGAACATTTATTTTTATTGGTAGAAGAAATGCATAGCAGCCAAGAAAATTTGGTCATCCCAGATGAAGACCTGGAAGGATTGCAATTGATTCGAACGGAGGTTTATCCTTATTTAGAAAAAATAAAATACCATGATCCTCGAATTGAAAAAGCGTATGAAGCGTATAAAGCCAAGCTGAATCCGACTTTAGGGCTGATTGCTATTCGTAGGGAAAATTTTGAGCAGAGTGTAAAAATGATCAATAAAAGTATTGTGGAATTACTTAATCAGGAAGAAATTCGGATGCAAAAAGTATTGCCACATTATTTTGAACGGTATCAAACAGACGGAATTGAATACGATGTTTTTTTAGGAAATTCATTATTGCAGAAAAAAGAATTTGAACGACAACATCTGGAAACCTTTCGTTTATGGCAGCTCAAGTTTATGTGCGAACTTACCCGCCGCATCGCTAAGTTGACCAGTGAGTTACCGCATCAGTTGACTACGGCCCAACTTATTTTGGTACATAGTCAGCCGCTTTCTATTCGTTTTAGAATGGATGAAAAGAAGTTTGATGTGGATGGGGCTGCGAACATCCGGTATGCGGTGTTAAAGAAAAGAATTGACAAAGCATTGATTCTCGGTACGGCCAATCGGTTGACGCTATCGGGTCATGTAGCGATTGTGTATACACAGGATAAGGATCGACAGGCGTATTTAAAGTATTTGGGTTATTTGGTGGAGAAGCAGCTGATTGCGGCGGAGATTGAAGAGTTGGAGCTGGCGGCGTTGCAGGGGATTGCGGGGTTGCGGGCGTTACGGGTGCGGGTGTTGGTTGGGTTGTAGGTACGTCAGTAGTAGAGACAATTCATGAATTGTCTCTACTACTGACATACCTACACCATTATCCACGCTGCATCGCCAATCGGGGATACTGCGTTTTCATTAGCTCAAAGCTGCCGAACATTACGCCGACATAGAAGAGGTCACCCATAATGGTATTCAGAAAAAATGGGAGACCTGCTGCATAAGACATGCCGAGTCCGGCAAGGCTAGTAGGGTAGAGGATACCGCTGGCCCAGGTCCCAAAATTAGTGATCAAAAAGAAAATCATTGAGGCGCCCAAACTGGTGCCGATGAGTACGGGGAGCTTTACTTTTTTTAGAGCTAGAATGCCCAAGGCTGCAATCAGCGCAAAAGAACCATACATCCAGTACCATCCTTGAGTCATCAAGGTGAATCCTTCGTAGTATTGCGGAAACATGGCGGGATAGACGAGGTTGTTGATAATCAGGTCGCTGAAAAACATAGCGACTAGTGGGATGATAAAGGCCCAGTATTTTTTGGTGAAATAAGCAGCACCAAAAAGCGCCATTCCTCCTACGGGAGTGAAATTTAAGGGATGCGGAATCAACCGACTAAACGCCGCAAAAACGATCATCAAGGCAATCAATCCAAATCGTACATCTATTTGCTTACTCATATCTTTCTTTTCTTTTTCACAAAAATAAAATAATCCCGTTTTAAATCAAAATAACTTAAGAAGAATTGCGCAGTCTATCTTTTCTTTAAACTAACCGTCTGGTCATTATCTCCGTCTTTTATGTCCAGCATATCCGCAAAGGATTTGATAAATTCAGTAAAACTACGGAAGCCGTAATTCCCCTCATCAAATTTGGGGTCTAATCGGCGCATCATGGGCTTGATCTGAGCCTTGTAAACAAAATCGGTGTTGTACTGATTATGTAATCGACGGATCGCAGATCGCAGCAATTGCCGAGTCTTTTTCTTGTCTGTTACCTGATGAGACTTGAGTTCTTCCAGAATTTTATTTGAGTTCTGATCGCTGGATTTAGCGAGAATCGTTCGGTAAAACTTAAATTCAGAGCAGGATTTGGCAAAATAATCATTGGTCGTATTCTCAACACCGATACCGATGATATATTTACCCCGCTGCTTCAATTTTTGCGCTACAGCGATATAATCACTATCTCCTCCCACAATTACAAAGTGGGTCAGGTGTTGAAATTTATTGGCATCTTCCAAAATATCGAGCGACATCCGAATATCTGCCCCATTTTTGGAGTGACTACCCCTTGGGAACATTTGAATCAGGTCAATAGAATAATTTAGAAAATCTTCTTTATAATTAGCAAAACGCGTCCAATCGGCATAGGCTTGTGCTACACTGATTTCGCCATAAGAGGCTACAAATTCAATGATAGCAGTGATGTCTAAAACCTTGGGTTCGTTTAACTTATGATGCTTTTTAGCTAACTTTTTATCTAAGTTTTTGGCAGAAATATGGATATTATCAAAATCCCAGTAGATCGCGACCTTTTGGGTAGAATTATTAGGTGTCATTTGTGGTATAAATTATTTGAATGGTAAAGATAGTTTATTTCAAAGGACTAATGACCCATTAGGAATGTTGATTAAAAAATATTTCGCCTTTTAATCGCGATTATGTAGTTATTTTTTTTGAATCATTAAATAATTTTTGCAAATTACTTTTATAGTCTTTTAAATCGCTTTTTATGATAAGAATTTTCACGCTATTATTTTGTTATACCCTCAACATTATTTCAGCTAATACCCAAACCCTCACGGTAGAAATCCCGCAGGGGCATTTCAATATTGATGTAGCTAACGAACTGATTGTTTCCCGTATTGATCAGATCGAGTCCTATACCAATTTGGAAAACTACGAGGAAGTCATCCTGATACTTGGTCAAACGACCTATACATTTAGCGCAACCCCAGCAAGTCTGGTTTATTCGACTTCCTATTTAGTAACTGACCAGGACAATTTTTTCACACTATATTTTACCTCATTACCTATTGTTTCTGTAGCAGTTAATACAGAGATTTTAGATGAACCTAAAGTTCCTGCTTTTCTTACTTATGCGGATGATACGCAACTTCTTGTTTCCAGTGTTGGTATAGAGCTAAGAGGAGGTTCTTCCTTATCTCATCCTAAAAAAACATACGACCTTGAATTTTGGGAAGACCCAAGTGGAGCATATAACAAAGCGGTACAGTTTGGAAATATGAGAGAGGACGACGACTGGATTTTGGACGGACTTTATAATGAACCCTTGCGGATGAGAAGCCATTTAGCGCATAAACTTTGGTTGGAGATGCACACGCCATATTATCAAGACGATGAGCCAGCAGCCAAAGCAGGTGCAGATGTAGCATTTGTAGAATTGTTTATCAATGGCGCGTATAAAGGCTTGTATAACTTATCTGAACAAGTGGATAGAAAGTTGTTGAAAATAAAAAAATTTACTACTGAAACGCGCGGAGAATTGTACAAGGGAGTAGCATGGGGCGGCGGCACTACTTTTAGTAGCCTACCTGACTACGACAACAATAGCCGGCTATGGGGCGGCTATGATTTCAAATACCCCAAAGTTACAGATATTGCTACGGATTGGACAAACATTTATAATCTAATTGATTTTGCAATCAATTCATCCAACAATGAACTGTCCGAGAATATGTGGAGTTATTTTCAACAGGAGAATTATATTGACTATTTTATTTTTCTAAATTTTTTACGCGCTAGTGATAATACGGGTAAGAATATTTTTCTAACAAAGTACAAACAAGGAGAACCGTACTTTCTTGTTCCTTGGGATTTGGATGGGGTACTAGGGACCAATTGGCAGGGACATCAAGATCCAGTGACCATCTATCCTACCCGTAATGTGTTCAATAATAGAGTGATTGATCTTAATATTGATAACTACGCGACCGTCATCGAAAATCGCTGGGTAGACCTTCGCGAAAATATATTGAATACCGAGCATTGGCAAAATAAAATCGAAGCGCAATATCAGTTTTTTACTACTAATAAAATTTACGAAAGAGAATCCATTGTTTTTCCAAACTACGATTTTGATGATGAAGATTTGGCCTATATGCAAAACTGGCTAAACGGAAGATTGGCTTTTTTAGATGAATATTTTGATGATCAAATGACTGCGCTATCTTCCGATAATCCAGAAAACATAGTACTTTTATACCCAAATCCCGGTCGTGACAAGATATATATTAAAAACATCGCTTTTCTCGAAAATCATAGCTACGAATTATTCAACACCATCGGAAAGTGCATTCAGAAGGGAGAAATTACCAATAATTTTATTCCTGTCACTAGCCTTAGCCCCGGCAGGTACACCATAGTGCTGGATAAGGTCGCACATCAGTTATTGGTGGAGTGAGATCGCGAACAGGTATAGGGAATCTCTTAAAATTTTGAGTGCCTGCTTGCTGGACAGGTTTGTTACATTTCCCTGTCCGTAGCACTCTAAAGTTTTCTTTCATGAATTTTCTAAAACTTAACCTTCCTCCTCAACCACCAAAAACAAACTGCCGCTGCCGATACATCCGCAATCGGAAAACTATACCAAATCCCATCCAGTCCAAATATTAGTGGCAATAATAAAATTAAGGGAATCAGAAAAAATCCCTGCTTCGTCAAAGTCAACAATAAGGCTGGAAGTGCCTGGCCAATGGCTTGGAAATAGGCAGAACTAATCAACTGCATAATGATTAGCGGCGTAGCCAGAAAACAAATTCGCAGGGCCGGCGTAGCCTGCGCCACCAATGCTACATCATTGGTAAATACGCTCACGATCTGTGGTGCAAAAATCATCAAGGCTAGAAAAGTGAATAGGGCTAATCCGGTACCGGTTTTCAACGCGACCCGTATCACTGATTTGACCCGATCTGATTTTAAGGCGCCGTGATTATATCCGGCAATGGGGATAAATCCTTGCGTAATACCAAGTACTGGAAAATTAGCAAACATCATCATCCGATTGATAATTCCATAAACGGAAACACTAAATGCTCCTCCATAAGCATACAAACTGTTATTTAGTACAATAGATAAAATACTGATGGTGCCCTGACGGGCCAAGGTGACGATCCCGATCGCAAAAATTTCTTTAACGATAGAAAGTTTTAGCACGAGATCTGATAGTTTTACTTTTAACTCACTTCCTCCGAAAAAGAAAAACCACGCCGCAAAAATTGCAGAAGACATATAAGAAGCAAAGGTCGCCGAGGCGGCCCCTTTAATTCCCCAGTCGAGCCAAATAATCAGAATCGGGTCGAGGATCATATTGGCAATGGCGGGAATGAGCATAATATACATGGCGATTTTTGGTCGACCTTCTGCACGAATCACATTGTTGGACATCATCGCCCAGGCCAGAAAAGGAATACCATATAGGAGAATCCCAAAGTAATCTTTCGCAGGTTGTAAAATCGCTCCATTTCCACCATACAATTTTAATATCTCTTCCTGAAAAAAAGAACCTAGAAAAATAGATAGCGTACTTAGAATAATAGTTAAAGTAATTTGATTACCAAAGGTTTGTATTGCATGATTTCGATTACCCGCTCCTAGGGCTCTGGATATGACCGAGGCACCTCCAATACCAATCGACATGCCAATGGAAGAGATCAAAAAGTTAATGGGCAAGACGACCGTGATGGCTGCAATTCCCATCGCACCCACAAATTTTCCCACAAAAATAGTATCTACAATCATGTAAATGGACATCACAAGAATCCCCACCGAAGCAGGCGCCGACATCTGGAAGAGTAGTTTAGGAATTTCTTCCGTACCTAATTTTTCGGATTGCTTCATGGATGAATAGGGAGATTATTGATTTTGCCACGAAGGTCTTTGGTGAAATTTAAGCTTACATAAATACAAAAAAAATCCCGAACATTAGTATGAACTAACATTTGGGATGGCTTTTATTAAGTGTGAGAAAGATAAGGAGAAGAAAGCTATTGGCTGTTAGCTTTCTCATAGTGCGATTTTACGAATTAGGGAAGCCAATTAGCTAGTGCCTCCAATCTACCTGCGGCAGACAGATTTGTCATCCACTCAAAAGTAAGGTCAGCGATTTACAGCGTAAATGCTGCGCCTACTCCAATTTTATAAAAGGTAGGTTGGATTGATGTCTCCGGTTCGAGACCAAAGGAAAGTGATTTTTCCAGCCATAGATTTCCACTCAACTTAATTCGGCCTATTTTATATTCCAGTGACAATCCGGCATCTATGGCGAAATTACGTTTTAGATATATCGGCATATCGGGACTGTATTCTAATTTATTTCCGTCAAGGTCTAGCGTTGTTCCTCTTGCTTGATTGAGGAAATTATAGGTTCCGCCGAAGCCGGTGGTCAGGTGCCATTTTGGTGTTAGGGGGAAGGTTCGGTTGAGGGTCAGGCGGAGTGCGTGGGAGCGGAATGTATTATAATGCAGGTAGTTACGTGTGCGTGTGCCGTTTGTGGTTATGGTTTCTCTGTTTTCTGAAGTAGTACCATTTAGTGAGTTGGTGGTGATACTGGTCAATGCGTTTTCTACCGTGATAACGACGGTGTCTACGATGTTGTTAAGCTCCAGTACTTGAGTGGCAAACTTATGTTCATACCCAAGATTCAGAGTCCATTTTTTATATGCTAAAATGGTAAAATCAATACCTGTATAGTAACCGGGAGACCAGCGACTGTAGGTGTTTCGTTCTTGATTTTCAGTATACTTGCCAGTTGTTAACAGCGTACCTCCGTAAACTTTAGGAGTAAATTTAATCGCTATTTTTGACGGGGTATCGGTTGGTTTTTCTTTTGGTAATAAAATATTAGGTGCTATAATTTTATCGCTGGACATCGTTACCCATCGCAGTGGGAGGGTAGAAGGGACAACTGTTTTTGTGGTGGATGCTGGTACTGATGTGGCAAAAGTATTTTCTGATTTTTTTGTATTGACGGATTCAGGAAAATCTTCCGCGCCGGAAACCGAAGTTTCCGGGCTGGAAGTGCTAATAATAGATTCGCTTTCTATTGTTGTTAAATCCATTATGTCTCTCAATTCAATAACATGAATGGGCTTTGATTCTTGGTAAAGTGTCTTTGTTTTTTTGTTATTTAAAACGATTGATTTGTTTGAGATCTTGTTGTTTGAAATATAAGGGTGTGTATTTTGGAGGGTTGCAGTAGCGGAAGGTTCCTTTCCAATCTGTGTTGCTTCGGCAATAGGTTTATCACTAGAAAAAGTAGACTTTTCTTTTATGGTGGGAAGGCTTGTCTCTGTTGTTTGGTTGGGGGCAATGTTGTTTGATTTTTGAATAAAGAAAATCCCAGGGACTGAAACTAACAGGATAAATCCGCCAAAGGTCAGCCACCAAAAGAGTGGTTTTCTTTTGCGATTAGGGGACTCCATTTTCTCGTAGATACCCTTGCTCATTTCGTCCCATACGAAGCCTTCCGGTAATTGATCCGGTGTTTGATTTTTATTATACAAATCGGCTACTTTTTTGTCAAAAGAGTCCATACGCTTTATTTTTCTGATCATTGAATAAATGGTGGCAAATCCACTTTTTTGCCCGAGCTAATTGTGAGCGGGAGGTTTCTTCTTTTATGTCCAGCAGTGCTGCAATTTCTTTGTGATGATATCCATCAATTACAAAGAGCGTAAAAACTACGCGATATCCTTCCGGTACTTTTGCTAGTAGTTTGTCAATGTCTTCTCGGGATAGGTTCTCATATTTATCAGCAGCGCCAAATGGGATTTCTTCAATACTATCCAATGGCACCAAGTGAGAGATTTTCTTATTTTTTCTAATTAGCATCAAGGCCTGATTGATCGCTATTTTTCTGATCCAGGTATTAAAATTCCCTTTGCTCGCATCGTAAGTATCTATGTGTGAGAATATGTTGGCAAATACCTCCTGCATCGTATCTTTAATATCTTCTACTTCCCAAATATATCGTTTGATGGTGCTGTATACATAAGGAGCGCAAGCCTCGTAAAGCTGGCGTTGACCATTCTGTTTACCGTGTTGGCAAAGTGATATGATTTGTTGGTTGACCAAAGGGTGTAGTTTTTAAAAAGAATATAACCGCAAGTTAAAACACTTAACTCGCGATTATATTTTTTGGTATTTAGCATCTACGATTTTAGCTAAGAGGGTCCGTTCTTATTCACAATCTTCTAATAAAGAAGAGATGTCATCTATACTGTTAAGGGTTAGAACGTCGCCAGTCGCTGGTAAAGTAACCTCAATTGGGAATACTAATTCCGCTGCTTCTGAGCTAAAGAAAGTCTCAACACTCTCTTCTGGAGTATTTACTACTGCTGCTGTTCCATCCACGTTAATTGTGATTGGGTAATTAATCAGGTAACAGTTTCCACCCATGTGACCTTGCTCTGCAATAAAACGTAGCGATTCAAAATTTCCAGGACCTACAAAACCATCGCACTCAAAGATTGCTTCGCCCAGTTCCTCCTCGCTATTAATCGTCAACTGATTACCCTCTTCATCGCTTAATGTCAGTGGATACGCAAAGCCTATAACGATGCCTTCCAATAACGCACTATTAAATCCGTCTTCATCTTCGATTGTTATAGTCACCTCATTACCGTTGGCATCAATCGTCAGCATATTGATTGGAAATACAACGTCATAACAAGCAATGGTTCCAAATCCGAAAGCAACGCTATCACATGGAGGGTGGGTACCTTCACAGTCGAAAAATAACCCAAATAACTCCTCATCATCTTCAGCGGTTACTTCTTCTCCAGCTGCGTTGGTTAATGTTAATGGAAAAGTAAAAAACAAAAGTGGATTGGTTGATAAAGCTTCAATAAATGCAGCTTCGTCAGCTACTGTTACTATTTCACCATCCAGGTCAGTCAAGCTAACTGGGTAAACTAGGTTGTAGCAGCTATTTTCTTCATTGATTACATAAGCTGGAAATCCGTTTTCAATGTCAGACCATCCACCATCCGGTATACAGGTAGCAAATGCCTCTCCCAATGCTTCTCCATCAGCGACTTCGGCCGTGCTTCCATCTTCATAATTAATTGTCAGTGGATACACAAAATCAACTGCTGAATCTTCGTCTAGTCCGTCGAAAGCAGCCTCAATATCTTCTACTGTTTCAATCGTTACAACATTTCCGTCGATTGTTAACTGAAAAGGTGTTTCAATGGAAAAGCAACCCAGCTCGAAGTCATCTTCGTCACTGTTCAATTGTGCGACTAGTACATTAGAGGAATATTCTTCCACTTCAATAATTGCGTCGATATCATTGATTCCATCCACATCGTCCTTTGTACAGGAGAAGACGGAGAGGAGTACCATGGAAAGGAATAAAAACATTTTGAAATTTGTCATAATTATTTTTTTTGTGAAATGACTTAGAAATGGCGATTAAAGGCGAACTATTTTTTCATCAACATTCCTTAAAGCCACCTCAAGTTATCGTATTTTATTATTCAATTAAAAGTAAAGATCGATCCTTTCCTTACTATATGCAGATGGAGGAGTAAACGTTGCATGGGTGAGAAAAAAAGTGAAGAAAATTTATTTTTATCCTGCTGAGGGTAAGATTGCAGTATAAAGTCTATTGAATTATGTAGTATATAAGGTCTTCGAGATCAAGACTCAGTGAAAAAGTATTAATAAAGTGAGCCATAATGCGGAGTAATTTTGTTTTCTATTATACCCCTCGCTTCTCAATTTCCATAATCGCTCGCACATGCGCCTCCGCTATCTGCTGTCGCACCTTATCGGTTAACAATCGTTTGCATTCTGCTTCGTTATTATAAAAGCCATTTTCTGTCAGTACTGCCGTCATCCCTGTTTTGCGTAGTACATAAAACTGATTGCTCGGGCGAGATTTGATATGTCGATTTTTAAAACCTGTTTTATCAATCAAATGTTTTTGAAAAATAGATGCCATTTTTTTACCTCGTCTGCTATTGTGATAATACCAGGTCTCGATACCATGAATTGTCGGCTTACACCATTTGCCGAAGGGGGCTGGAGCTGCATTTGCGTGTACGGAAACAAATAATTTAGGTAAAGAAGAAGATTTCTTGTTGACGCGAGTGACTCGTCCTTCCAAAAAATTATCCGTATTCACTTCCGGTACCACCTCGTAATAAGCGACTCCGGCCTTTCTAAGCGCAATAATAATCCGCTTGACAATATCGCGGTTAAAACGATACTCCAAAATCTGGCGACCATCCGGCAACACAGGCGACCGCTTACCAGCCGTCTTATTACCATGACCATTATCTAGGCACCAAAGATACCGTTGTGTATGAACCGGTTGCGTAACAACAGGTAGATCAGGGTCTACATTTCCCGAAGATCCATTAATCGGATCACCATCCACAATAATAACAGGTTCTTCTTCCGTGACCACAACAACTTCCTCCGCATCAGGATCAACATCAGATCCATCCTGAGGTGCATCAACAATCACCGGATCGTCAACAATGATTGGATCATCTATTTCAACCTCCGGCTCTGTCACCACCGGATCAACATCAACCACCGGGTCAATTTCCGGCAACGGATCAACATCAGGAAGGGTCGTGTCAAGATCAGGTAATGGATCAACAGAAGGCTCCGAAGCAGGAGCAGTTGAATCTTTAGGTGGTGAATTTCGGGGTGATTGCGGCTTCTTCTTTTTACCAGAAAGACTAGAAAAAAGCTGCCGGAAAAAATCAAGTATTCCTTTTAGCATGCTTAAAATAAAGTTTGGTCAAATATACCGTTTTATCCCGAAACCCCATGGGAGGGGGTAAAGAAAATTCACAAATTTTATCTACCCAGACCTCCCGGAAAAGCCTAGTCAGCCAGACAAGTAAACAAAATTTTATCCATATCCATATCCATATCCATATCCGACACCTACGAATCCACACATCCCCCATCCGCATATTTATCTAGGCAGAATGCCTACGACCAAAAACCCGTACCTTAGCACAAAATAAATCAAAACCACGATCCGAAAAATAATCCACATAGACATGGACGCCTTCTACGCTTCCGTAGAACAACGCGACAACCCCGACCTTCGAGGCAAGCCCGTCGCAGTAGGCGGTGGATACAAGCGAGGAGTCGTAGCCGCCGCCAGCTACGAAGCCCGTCGCTATGGCGTCCGTTCCGCTATGCCGGGCATCTCTGCCAGCCGACGATGCCCCGACTTGATTTTCGTCAAACCCCGCTTTGAGGTATACAAAGCGGTCAGCAAAGAAATCCGCGCCATCTTTGCCGAATACACCGACTTGATCGAACCCCTATCCCTCGATGAAGCCTATCTGGATGTGACCGAAAATAAAAAACAACTCACCTCCGCCACCCAAATCGCCGAAGCCATCCGAGCCGCCATCTTTGCTAAAACCCAATTAACCGCCTCCGCAGGGGTCTCCTTCAATAAATTCTTGGCCAAAATCGCCTCCGACATCAACAAACCCAACGGAATAAAGGTAATCACCCCCAAAGAAGCTTTACCCTTTTTAGCACAATTAAAAATTGAAAAATTTCACGGTATCGGTAAAGTTACCGCCGCCCGTATGCACAAGATGGGCATCCACACTGGAGCAGACTTAAAGCAATTTGATGAAATAGAGATGTTTAAAAGATTCGGTAAAGCAGGACGCCATTACTACCGTATTATACGCGCACAAGACAATCGCCCCGTACAACCCAACCGCCCCCGAAAATCTATCGGCGCAGAACGCACCTTCTCCGAAGACCTGTCCGACCTGGAAACCATGTGGACACGACTAGCACCAATCACCCAAAAAGTATTTGATTACATGGAAAAAAACGACAACTTCGGCCGCACCGTACACCTGAAAATGAAAACCCCCGACTTCCAACTCTACACCCGCTCCAAAACCTACGCTACCGCCATCCGAAACCGCGAAACCTTCTCCACCATCGCTCAGGAACTCCTCACCCAATACTGGACCGAAGCCGGCTCCGTCCGCCTTCTGGGTATCTCCGTCTCCAACCTCTACCGCGACTCCGACCACCACGGCCTCCAACTAGAACTCCGCTTCCCCGACTAACGCTGTCTTTGTCTCTCCCGATAGGTTGGGTCAGTCCCAGTCAGCCCCATCCGCACATCAAACCATCTCGCCAACAGCCACCCCAATCCTTCTCACCGCCTCTCTTAACTGCTCCTCACTCGCCGCATACGACAACCGAAAACAATCATCCGTCCCAAACGCACTCCCCGCTACAACTGCCACATGCGCCTCGTTCAAAATATACTCCGCAAAATCATCCGAATTATTAATCGTAACCCCACCAGCCGTCTTACCAAAATAAGCACTGATATTAGGAAAAATATAAAAAGCTCCCTGCGGATGATTTACTTGCATCCCCGGAATCTCCTTTAGCAAACCAATCACCATATCCCGACGCTTTAAAAAAGCATCCCGCATCTTATGCGTAGGTCCAAGATCTGATAGCAGCGCATGCGCCCCTGCCATCTGACCAAAAGCCGTCGCACCCGACGTAAACTGTCCCTGAATTTTGATACACGCATTTGCAATCCAGGTAGGTGCACCAATGTATCCCAGCCGCCAGCCCGTCATCGCAAAACCTTTGGAAAAACCATTCACCGTCACCGTTTGATCCTTCACTTGAGTAAAAGAACCAATGCTTACATGTCGATCCAAAAAATTGATATATTCATAAATCTCATCCGAAACAATCACAATATTTTTATGCTTAGTTATCACATTGGCAATCGCCTCCAGTTCGTCATGCGTATACACCGAACCAGTAGGATTGCAAGGACTGAAAACAAAACCATCCGTGTTTTATCCGTGATCGCTGCTTCAAGGGCTGCTGCCGTCACCTTAAAATCAGTTTCAATCCCACCCAAAACAGGCACAGGTGTTGCACCACTCAAACGAATAATCTCAAAATAAGACACCCAGTACGGAGCCAAAATAATCGCTTCGTCTCCTTGATCCAATAGCGTCAGGCTTAAATTCGCAATCGACTGTTTGGCACCATTGGATACCACAATCTGGCTAGGCGCATAGTCCAGCTTATTATCTCGTTTAAATTTAGTAGAAATAGCCTCGCGAATCTGAGGGAGTCCCGGAACTGGCGTATATTTCGTAAACCCATCATTCAACGCCTTTATCGCAGCATCCTTGATGTGCTGTGGGGTATCAAAATCTGGTTCGCCGATACTCAGGCTGATGACATCGTGTCCTTTTGCTTTTAATTCTCGGGCCATCTGCGTCATTTTTAGGGTCGCAGATTCCTCCATCTGGGTAATTCGATTGGCAAGTGCTTGTGGTGAAGTGGTAGGCATAATTTGTTTTAATCGTAAAAAAATTTATGTGTTTAAATGCTATAATACGCTACAGGTTTAGAGTGCTTGTCTACTGTAGGTAGATTATCGGAAACAAGATTTGCCAGTTGGCTGCCATTAAACGTGTCTGTCTGCCGTCAGAAGGAAATCACATTAAAAAGCAGCTAACTAACTGGTCAATTGGCTAACAGCTGACAAGCAAAAAGCAAGAGATTTACCTTCTCGACAGACCGGTTTGTCCCGTTTAACTGTCTGGTAGGCACTCATAGGTTTATTTGGTCTGCAAATGTATATTTTTTCCCTATATTTGCCCCTTATTTTGTCAACAAAAGTTGCATGAGTAAGAAAAATACCAAAGGGAAAACTCCCAATAAATCAATCGTTACCCATAAATTCAACGGATCACTTTCGCTGGTCATTCCTTGCTATAATGAATCGAGTAGGGTAGCACACCTGTTGAATACCCTCAAATCCTTTGACCAAAAATGGTCTGCTCCCCTTGAAATCATCATTGTAGACGATGGTAGTACCGACGATACAGTCAAAATTATCCAACAGCAATTTACAAATAGTTTTGGGAATAAGACCCAATTTAACTTTATTCCGCTTTCGCAAAATGTAGGCAAAGGTGGCGCACTACAAGCCGGAGTAGCAGCGGCTACCGGCGATTATGTGCTGACCCTCGACGCAGACATGGCCACCCGCCCTCAGGAATTACAAAAATGGCTCAAACAATTGCCAGAAAAAACCTTTCAGCCCGACGAAGTCCTTATCGGCTCGCGGGAACATGCGGACTCGAAAGTAGAAGGGAAAGGAATTCGACGATTTGCTGGCTGGATTTTTAACTTTTTTATCCAACTCTTTACCAACCTCAATCTTCGGGATACCCAATGCGGTTTTAAATTATATCCGCAAATGGCTGCCAAACAACTTTTTGCTGATATGAAAAGTAAAGGCTGGGCACACGATGTAGAATTATTGTATCGGGCCAAATTAGCCAATTATAATATTCGCTCCATGCCCGTAAAATGGGACGCCCAAGAGGATTCCAAAATTAACCTTTTTATAGATAGTATTAAAATGTTTTGGCAAACCGTCTTTATTTCTTTACGGGTAAATTGGGACTTCTTTATCAAACAACCGCTCTCTGATTTAAAAAATAAAAACTGGTCTTCCAGTGATCCTTCTTACTATAGATTCTTGTTTTTAATAACTGCCATCTTTTTGTTTTTTCTAATGCCCATACTCAGCTTCGATTACGGTATCACGGGTGATGAACATGTGCAAAAGAGATACGGAGAACTGGTCATGGAGTATTTTGATACCAAAAATAATCTAGCCAATGCGGAGGAAGGTGGCGAAACTGCCCTCAACTACCGTAACCTGTATTACTACGGGGGTATGTTTGATTACTTTACGGCAAAATTGCACACTTGGTTTCCTTCCATGGATGAATATGAATTGCGGCATGTACTTAATAGCTTTTTTGGATTTATCCTAATGCTTTTTACAGGCTTGTTGGCCCGTCAGGTATCAGGTAGTTGGCGAGCGGGGTTTTTTGGGTTATTGTTTATTTTTCTAGTACCCAGAATCTTCGGTCATTCGATGAATAATCCAAAGGATATTCCTTTCGCCGCCGCTTATGTATTTACGCTGTTGTATATGATGCGTTTTGTGCAACAACTTCCGAGACCGAGCAAGAAAACCATCCTCTTTTTAATACTGGGAATCGCCGCGGCCATCAATGTACGGGTAGGTGGAATTTTGCTGATCGCCTACTTTGGCTTATTTACCATTCTTGCCTTTTTATTAAGAAGTGATTTAAGACCTTTATTAAAAGAAGCAAAAGTTGTTGGAAGAACCTTTTTGACAGGACTGGTAGTATGTGTAGGAGGCTATTTTGCAGGAATGTTTTATTGGCCGTATGCACGGGAGGCACCGATCAGTAATCCATTTACAGCACTGAGTGAAATGTCTAATTTTTCTACCAGTATCCGAATGTTATTCAGAGGTGAACACTTATGGTCAGACGAATTACCTTGGTCTTATATTCCACATTGGATCGTTATTTCCGCACCGATATTTTTGTTATTGGGGTTGGTATTGTTTCTTGTTTTTTATTTTATAAAATTCAATTTTAACAAAAGACTGGTCATCACGCTGCTGGCCTTTACCGCTATATTCCCGATAGGGTATGCGATTCTAAAAGGTTCACAACTTTATGACGGAATGCGTCACTTCCTTTTTGTCATGCCTGTGTTAGCTGCCTTGGCAGCATGGGGTTGGCACCGATTGGTGGGTTTTAAATCAGGGATTCCTGCAATGGCCGCCTCTGGAATTTTAGCGATTCTTTTAGCATTGCCTGCTTTTTGGATGGTAAAAAATCATCCCTATCAATCCCTGTATTTCAATGAGTTATCCGGCGGACTATCCAACGCTTATGGAAAGTATGAAACTGATTATTGGATGGTTTCTGTAAAAAATATGACGGATTGGTTAATAGAAAATGAACCGCGAATCAAGGCGGGAGAAAAGATCACAGTCCGTACCAACGCCTATGAACCCTTGCTTCACTACATGACAGCATTGGCACCGAATGTAAAAGTCGGTTACTGTCCTTATGCGGATCGGTACAAGTATGCAACCGATTATTTTATGTTTATTTCTCGCTTTGTAGATAAAGGGTTAATGGATAATGGACACTATCCGCCATTAAATGTAGTCTACGAAGAGAAAATTGCCGGAACATTGTTAGGGGTGGTCACCACACGCCCTGCCAACTACGATGCCGAAGCCGCCAAAGCTGTCAAAGAAAGAAATTTTACGGAAGCCGCTCGTTTATATGATCTTCAAATAAAAGCAGATCCTGGGAACGAATCCACTTTGGAAAATGCCATCAAAAATGCGATGTCGTTACAGGATTATCCAAAGATGAAACAGTACGCCGATCAACTCGCTGCCCTCTCGGATTCTTATCCAAGTGGTGCCTACTATCTTGGCGTTTATTTTAATAATCAAAGCAATTTTGCTGAAGCTAAAAAATACCTGGAAAAAACGGTAGACTTAAATTATAAATACAGCCCGGCTTATTACTACTTGGCAAGCATTTATGCGCGTGAAAATGACTTGGCTAAAGCCCTGAATGCAGTAGAAATGTACGACCATGTAGGCGGAAATGCTCCGCAGTTATTTGACCTCGGTATTCAGGTCGCCACCCAATCAGGAGATAAAGCAAAAGCATTATATTTTCAAGGAAAGAAAGCGTATTTGCAAAAAAAACATCAAGAGGCTTATAACCTGATCCGTCAATCATTGGACATCAATCCCAATTACGAGCGAGCAATAAAATTAAACGAGGTGTACGAAAAAAGCTTGGCGAAAAATAAATAAAGAATGGATAATCACTCAGTTATTATTTGACCATTTTTAATAGCCAGCCAGTCAAGACAACAAAATTATGGACTTAAAAGAACTCGAATCCGGCGTAGACCAGAAAACACATTGGTATTATCAATCCAAAAAAATACCCTTGTTCAAATATTTTGAACAGGTCGTGGAACGGGAAGGACAGAAAATTACCGTAGTAGATTTTGGCAGTGGCTCTGGCTTTTTTGCGTATGAACTATACGAAGCCTATCCAGAAAAAATCGAAAAAGTATTATTGGTAGACATCGGTTATTCCGAAGAAGAAATGGCGCCCACCCGAGGTGCCATGATCGAAAAATGCCATTATATTCCGCAAGGTCTTGACCATTGTATCGTGGTGATGATGGATGTATTGGAACACATTGAAGACGATTACGCAATCCTCGATATTATCTGTAACGCTGTCGGCGAAAATAGTTACTACTTCATCACTGTTCCTGCTTTTATGAGCGTTTGGTCAAGCCATGATGTATATCTAGGTCATTACCGTCGCTACACTATTCCGATGCTAAACAAACTACTCTCCACCAGAAACTGTGAAATTGAAAACCAGTATTATCTCTACGGAACCATTTTCCCATTGGTGTGGATGGTTAGAAAGCTAAAGCAAAATAAGGAGAACATGAAAAACCCGGAGTCCTCCGATATGTCTCCCATGCCCGCACCGATCAATGCACTCCTAAAAGCTTACAACAGCTTCGAGATGAACTTCCGGAAAGCCAATAAACTTTTTGGCCTTACCTGTGTCGCAGAAGGAAAGTTAAAATCAAAAATGAATGCTTGATTCAATTAAAAAAAACGTTCAACAAGAACAACAAGAACAGTAAAATTGTGAAAAATAAAAATTTAACGCTTCAAGACAAAAAAGACAAAGCCCTACTCGGTGGCGGACAACCCCGTATCGACAAACAACACGAAAAAGGAAAGCTAACGGCCCGAGAACGAATCCATTTTCTTTTGGACGACAAATCCTTCGAGGAAATCGGAATGCTCGTTACGCACCGAAGCACTGACTTTGGAATGGAAAAACAAAAATTCTACGGCGATGGGGTAGTGACTGGATACGGAACGATCAACAATAGACTAGTTTTCGTTTTTGCACAAGACTTTACTGTCTTTGGTGGATCACTTTCAGAAACCCATGCAGAGAAAATCTGTAAAGTCATGGATCTGGCCGCGCAAAATGGCGCACCGCTTATCGGGCTGAATGATTCCGGTGGTGCACGGATACAAGAAGGCGTAAAATCTCTTGGTGGTTATGCAGATATTTTTTATCGCAATGTCCGGTTTTCGGGGGTGATCCCACAGTTGTCAGCCGTGATGGGCCCCTGTGCAGGAGGAGCCGTTTACTCTCCGGCGATGACAGATTTTACCATTATGGTAGAAAATACATCGTATATGTTTGTCACCGGACCGAACGTAGTTAAGACCGTAACAAATGAAACGGTAACCTCTGAAGAATTAGGGGGCGCCTCTGCGCATTCCACCAAGTCCGGTGTTACTCATCTGACGGCTGCGAATGATCTGGACTGTTTAGAAAAATTAAAAAAACTATTCGCCTTCTTACCTCAGAATTGCAATGAACAAGCCCCAAGTTTACCCTACGAAATTGGAGAAGAATACCGCGAACAGCTAGCAGATATTGTCCCCGCCAGTGCGAACCAACCCTACGATATGCGCGAAGTAATCGAAGGGATAATGGATACAGATTCGTTTTTAGAAATACACCCTAATTTTGCGGAAAACATTGTGGTCGGCTTCGCCCGTCTAGCAGGTAGAAGCGTAGGAATTGTAGCCAATCAACCGATCAGTCTGGCAGGTGTACTCGATGTAAACAGCAGCCGAAAAGCCGCCAGATTTGTCCGTACCTGTGACTGTTTTAATGTACCACTACTCGTACTAGTAGACGTCCCCGGCTTCCTCCCCGGCACCGATCAGGAATGGAGTGGCATCATCACCAATGGTGCCAAACTCCTCTACGCATTCAGCGAAGCCACCGTCCCACGTATCACTCTCATTACGCGCAAAGCCTACGGTGGTGCTTATGATGTGATGAACTCCAAACACATCGGCGCCGATCTCAACTTCGCCTGGCCTACCGCCGAAATTGCCGTGATGGGCGCAAAAGGCGCTTCCGAAATTATTTTCCGAAAAGAAATCGGTGCCGCAGACGATCCGACCGCCAAACTAGCCGAAAAAGAAGCAGAGTATGCAGCTAAATTTGCCAATCCTTTTAGTGCAACAGAACGGGGATTTATCGATGAAGTGATCGACCCGACTTTGAGTAGGAGAAAATTGATCAAAGCATTTGCGATGTTAAAGAAGAAGGAAGATACGTTGCCGAAGAAAAAGCATGGAAATATTCCGTTATAATTTGATTGGGTAGAATATGTTGCAATGTAAGGTATCTACCGAATCAAATATCCGCAGATCCGTACACCTGTCCAGGCAGAATGCCTACGATCCAAAATCCGCAGATCCGTACACCTGTCTAGGCAGAATGACTACGATCCAAGAGCCCCCGCACTTCCATCATCCCAACCGTCGCCTTCTCCTTTATCACCCGCAAATTCCCCGTTCGCTCTAACTCCCAATTACTAGCTGGCTTCGGATCCACATAAAACACCTGTGCCCCTGGCAAGGCATATCCCACCAATCCCGCCGCCGGATAGACCTTCAAGCTCGTTCCCACAATGATGATGATATCCGCAATCGCCACTACTTCCGCCGCCGCTTCCAACAATGGCACCGCTTCTCCAAACCACACGATATGTGGCCGCAACTGATCTCCATTCGGACAACAATCACCCAAGCTACAATCCTCCTCCCAGTCCAGCACCAAGTCCGGACGAACCGTACTTCGCACCTTCTTCAACTCTCCATGCAGATGGATCACCTGGGTACTACCCGCACGCTCATGTAAATCGTCCACATTTTGAGTTACCACAATGACCTCAAAATCCTCCTCCAAATTCGCAATGATCGTATGCGCCGCATTGGGTTCAACCTCCTTCAATTGCCGCCGTCTTTCATTATAAAAATTAAGCACCAATTCCGGATTTCTCTCAAACCCCTGAGGACTCGCCACCTCCATCACATCATGTCCCTCCCAAAGTCCATCCGTATCCCGAAAAGTATTGATCCCACTCTCGGCACTTACCCCAGCACCACTCAACACCACAATCGTTTTTTTTGCTTTTTTCATAATATTTTAATAATCAAAGTGAATAAATCCAAGAATATTCAATAATGATATAAAAAACAAATCCACCTACCCGCTATTGCAGTTAGGCGGATTTGTCCACAATTTTTTAAATTCAACAATCTTTCTTAACGAATCAACGTCACATCCCCAGAAAACTCCTCTACCACACCCGTAAACTTCCGGATCGTAATATGGAATAGATAAACATCTGAAGGTGCCAACTTACCATCCACTCGGCCATCCCATCCCCTAGTTGGATTTTGATTGTCGTATACCAAATCTCCAAAACGATTCCAGATTCGGAACGTCTCGACTTCTTCATACAGACCGACGGTTTGAATATTAAAGAAATTATTTGGCTCAGGGCCATTAGGCGAGAAGGCATTCGGCATCGCTGCTCTTGCAGGATTTACACAATAAGCACCAATACCCGAATTCGTTACACAGCCATTGCTGGTCGTGATTTGCAAGGCAAAACTTACCGGATCACCGGTTAATACTTGCGTTTCTAGCGAACGGGAATTGCTACCGGTTGCTACATTATTCTGCGTCCAAACATAACTGCTTCCTCCAAGGATGCTATCTACATTCGCAGCAATATTCACCAATTGACCTTCGTCAAAACAGTCCTCAAGATTTTCTCGGAAAGGATCAATAGAGAAACTATCTACTTGTTCTACTCGAGTAACAACAACGCTTATTTCATCTGAGAATTGCTCACAGTTATTGTCAAAATTAACGGTATAAAAGTATTGACCTGGAGAAGATAAAACGGCCTCGATAGTTGAACCACTTTGCCGATTATTATCAGGATCAATCCACTCATAAAAGTCAGGATTCAAATCTGGATTTGCTGTAGCTGTAAGTTCGAAAGGAGTGTCGGGACAAGCTTCTACATCCTCTCCTACAGAAAAGGTCACTGGTTGCGTCACTTCAATACTTACTTCATCAGAAACAGGAGGACAAATGGCATTAGATGCTGTGAGCATATATGTCGTATTCACCGTCGGACTTACCGTCGGATTGGATAAATTAGAACTGAAGGCTGGGTCACTCGCCGTCCATTGATACGTTACGCCCGGCTGTGGCCCACTGTTGAGGGTAATCGATGCGCCCAAACAAATCGGTTGATTTGGTACGACACCTAATAGTGGGGGTTGGATAAGATCAGTGGTATAGCTACCAGAAGCAGGGCAACCAAAAACTTCTGTGGAAACCATAAACGTAGTATTACTATTGACCTGCACAACAGGGTCAGGACAGTCTGCACAACTCAACCCGTCTTCCGGCATCCACTCAAACTCAGATGTAGGGTCAACCGTACTGGCAAAAATCTGGAAAGGACTGCCAGCACAAACCGTCGTATCTGGTACAATAAGAACTTCTGGACGGATGACTGGAACCATTACACCTACCTGACTACGGCAAGCATTATTGGTTGTAAATCTCGTATAAGTAATGGTGTCTACCTGTGTGCGAATAACTAGATTAAATAAAGAATCTGGCGTGATTTGCCCTTGCATCGGATCCCATGAATGCTCAATGTCAGGATAATTCATCGGGTCATATAACGGACTGGTCAGGGTGACAACTTCTCCTGGACAATAGACCATTTTAAAACTATCCAACAATATGGTATCAATAATAGGTAATGAATCTACTTGTATAAAAACAGAATCCATAATGATACAATCTGTCGTTTCAAGTATCGCAAAATAAGTAGTTGAACTAGTTGGGTAAACAAATGGGTTCGGTGCATCAACATCGCTGATAGAACCGTCATCTGGAGACCAGGTAATATCAAATCCGGTAGGCATGATATCGGTCATCAACCGTGCTGTATCTCCAATACATAAAAAGGTAGTATCATTACTGATGTCAATCGCTGCGGGAATCACGGTTATTGTTACAGAATCTGTACGCGTACAAAAATCAGATTCACTGGTAGCCGTTACAATATAAGTGGTCGTGACCTGTGGAATGGCGGTTGGATTCGCCACGGTCGGATCATTCAGTGTCTCGGCTGGTGTCCACGAATAAGTGGTACTGGTGAATAAGATGGGGTTGGCCAATATGGTCTCTGATCCCTGGCAAATAGTGCTATCAGGAATAAGAATTGGAAAATCAAAATCATCCACATTTATAACCACCGTATCTGTTACGACACAACCAGTGACATTTACACTGGCTACATAGGTTTGGTTAAAAAACGGAAAAGCAGTGGTTACGGCACTTTCTGGGCTTCCCAAATTGTTTTCTGGTGTCCAGGTAATCTCCAGGTCGTCAGTATTATTTATTGCACTTAAAGTAATCGTGTCTCCCTGACAAATATCAGTAGTGCCATCCACCTCTATACTGATTTGTGGATCAATCCGCTGAATGTAAATGGAATCTTCTCCTATGCAAGAAGACAATTCCCCAAGCTGGCCTGTAACATATATATAGCCATCCTCGATTGGGGTAGCATTTACGGTAGGTTCATTATTGTCATCAAAAATATTTGAAGGCGTCCAAACGTATTGTGTTGCTCCGGTGGCAGATAGCGCTATGCTGTTGCTACTGTCGGCTAGACAAACGAGCGCTGTATCTGCTCCAAGGTTGATTTCAATTAAAGGTTCTTCTAAAATTGTAATAACAATGTTTTCTAGTTCTACCACACCACAACCAAAATCATTTGACAAAGAAATAATGATGGTTTCATTTCCTTCTGTAATCATATCTGTAATAGGGATGATTGAAAAAGACAGCTGGGTCTCTCCTGGTGAAATAATAATTTGATCCGGCATATCCAAAATATAGTCTATGTTGCGAGTGGCCGTACCACTGAGTGTGACAGTATAACTTTGAGGATCGTCTAGTGGATTGTTCAGCGTTACCAGAATTTCATCCTCTACACCACTACAGTCTTCCACTAGAAAATCAATATCATTATTTGAATCAAAAACCAGGTTAGGGACGCCTCCACGTAGCTCTCCCACGAAGACCCCAGAGTCAAATTGAGCATCTCCACGGTCGGCAATTGCCAATTTTAATTTATAATCATTACAGGGGATAACAGGAATAGATGCGGTAAGTGATTTTTTTACACCCAGAAAATCAGAGGTAAGGCCATCATATTGTACGGATGTTTCCGTTACTCCTGTTGCTGTATTGATTTGATTATCTCGATAATATTCCCAATTGGAACCAGAGTTGACATTATCAATCTCAATAAAAGTATTGGTGCCGGGAATGACGGCTACATTTTCTTGGTTATCAATATCAGGAATACCCACGATACCAGGTCCTTTGACAAGCAGCGCAAAAATATCGTTTACGCCCAGTCCGGAGTTTACAAATTCAGGATATTCTTCTGATCCAAAAATATACTCAAAACGCAATTCATTGGTGGCGACAAAAACATTTAATTCTACTACACAAGCATCTAGTGATGATTCTCCGCCATTGAGAAAAGAAAAATAATCCAAATCCGCGTCGCCTGGTGAATTGTGGGGTTGAGAAGTACCAGCTTGCTGATTAGGTCCGACTGCGTTGGTCGCAAATCCTGTAGTTAAGAGAAGTCCTTTTTCTAAACCCAAGTTTGTATTGTCCCCCGCAACGAAGGTACCTAGTCCACCTTGTGGGCAAATAATGGTATCCACGGTAACTACCGTCTGACTGGTCGTAAGGGCATCAATTATGGTGGTTTCATCAATATTATCGTCTACGGTAATCGGTGTGGGATTACTACAGGGTTCTGAGGAACATTCCCACATCCCTGCGAATCCTTCAAAGTTGGTTGACTCCGTACTTGTGAATCCTACGGTCAAACATCCCGATGAGGCTTGGACTGAATAACAGACTCCACCAGCACTGCTCGCAGTACTGGATCCGCCACCACCCAGATTGTCAATGACCTGACTGTTGGTATTCGGCCCATCGTAGAACGTGAGGTTATCAAAGTTTGCTTCTAAATTATAAGATTCTAAAGAAAAGGTAACACAACTGTTAAAAGGTGCATTTGGACAAATGGTAAAGGAATTATCCTCATTTGAACTATAGTCTCCATCCGGACCTCCACTATCAAATAACAATCCACTACAGGCGGTAGAACCCATCTGATCGATGGTGTTAATTGGGTCTTGTTCTTGTAAACATAAGATAAAGGAACCGGAATTAGGCGTAGCGGTAGGCGACCAGTCATTGATTCGCATATAATATTGAACACCACCATCCAGTCCGATTAAATTAAATTGAATGCTATTGTCGCCATCCATATCTGCTCTAGCACAGGCCAGTAGGGCCAGCTCATCAAATCCACATTCTCCCCGATAGATGGCAATTTGCGGATTGGTCATCGGACTTCCGCCCAGACTATCCATAATACCGTTCAGGGTTACAGTGTAATCCTCAATCGTATCACTGGCCACAAAACTAAACCACACATCCCGACCGGTAAAATTCCAGCTTCCACCGGGATTACAATCCAGCGGAACGTTGTCATTACCGATATTAGTCGTAGTAGCATCGACGTTAGTAAAAAATGTATCCGTTGCGCAAAAGGGTAGGGTACCCAGATCAATTAAGTCCTCACACTCGTCATTTACAGGCTGAGCATAAAGGGTAACGGATAAACAAAGAAATATAAAAATTATCAGGTTATTCATACAAAATCAGTTAAGTCTTTGCCCAAAGATAAAATCTTTTTAAAGATTCAATGGATTAAAGGACATTATTTTGATGTCGGGTATTTATCACTACGACAATGAATGACTAATTGACACAGATTATTGATGATTTAAAGGGGAAATTGAATTAACCAAGGAGGGTAACTTATTTTGTTTTACCACAATCTTTTAGTGCTTCTTTAATTTCGACTACTTTTACATGGGGTAAGGTATTTCCCCAGGAATGGTTGATGTAATTAATCACATTAGTGATTTGTACTTCATTTAAGGCGGTAACTGGGATCATCGCCTGATCGTAGGTTTTTCCGTTTACTATAATGGTATCTTTTAATCCATATCGAATGATACAGGCTAGTTGATCTTGATGATTTGCTAAATAATCCGATTGGGCGAGGGGAGGGTATAGTCCTTTCAATCCCGTACCATCATCAATATGACAGGTGGCACAGTAGAAATTATAAAGATTACGGCCTTGTTTGTAGGGTTGATAATCACAGGAGGTAAAAAAGAGGAGGACGCCATAGAAGGTGAAGAAGATAAAGGAAAAAATTAGCGTCATTTTCATAGGCTCTCTTTTTCAAAAAAAACAGCACAAAGCTGAATATAAATTTCTTTTGTCAACATTCCTAAACCACTTTATTATTGCTTAATAGAATTATCTGCCAATAAGCGATCTATATCTTCCATCAGTCGGTCTACTTCTTCTGGTTCCAGCCCATTGGCATTGGCGCGTACCAATCGGTTTTGATCTACGAGAATAAGTGTTCCACTATGATCGAATCCACCGTCTACGGAAGCATCTTCCTTGGCGACCAGAAAATACTCATCTGCCATATCATATAGCTGCTCCTTATCACCCGTGACGAAGTGCCATTTTTCAGTCTTAACTTCTAGTTTATCGGCATAGTATTTTAATCGACCTACCGTATCGCGCTTAGGATCTACTGTTTGAGAAATCAAAACGACCCGGTCATCCTCTTTGTATTTTTCATAAATTCGCAGCATCTGCTTTTTTACCGTGGGACAAATAGTAGGGCAATGCGTAAAGAAAACATCGACTATATAAATCTTGTCTTTAAAAGTCTTGTTGGTGACCAGCTGACTATCCTGATTGATAAAAGCAAAATCAGAAATAGTATGATAGACTGGTTTTCCATCCACCATATCTTTATTACCATAAACTGGCAATAATTTATCATCAGCACCACAGCCAAAGAGGAGTAAAAATGGACAGCAAAATAGTAGGGAACGAAGAATAATCTTTTTCATCAATGGTTAATTTTTTGTAGGATTCGATTTTACCCGTTCCAATAAATCTGAAGTGGCTTTGATACTATTCATCATGGAATCTCTTACCTGAATGATGGCCTTTTTTTCATTATTTAAATAAACCATTACTTCTTCTGTGGGACTATCATCAGATGGATTTTGAAATTCGGCCATCCAGCTCATCATCGCCTCATCGGCCTGATCTAATGCTCGTCGGTGTCGTGAAATAGTACGCGCATCAATGGTTGGAACCGCAAGGGTATCGACTGTTTTTAGTGCTTTGCGCAAACGATGAATCGTAGACATTTCGGGCATCACCTCGTCGTGAATTTCCATTACCTCATCGTAAAGTTTGTCCTGTGGTGTTTTGGTAGGCGTGCAACTGATATTGGAAAAAAAAATACAAACGCACAACGTTACCATTAAGAAAAATCTATAAAACATCTTCGATATTTTTTTACTGAAAAGTAATACAAAACTGCCCATTCTTACTGATTTTTCAAAGCTAAAATTGTAATGCTGTCGTCATAATTTTAATCAAAAATAAATCAGAAATCTACGGATTTACGCATCGCTTTTTTCTCACTATGTTGTCGCTTATTTTTTAACCTTTTTCTATTCTGTGATTTGGATATTCCTCGATACTTTCGCGGCGCACGAACGAACACTCCTTTTTTTAATAGCTTATATAACTTATTGATTGCCAGTTCTTTATTCTTTAATTGAGAACGTGTTTGCTGGCAGGTGACAATAAGGTTTCCACTGTTGACAATCCGGTTGGCGAGTTTATTTGCAATATTCTTTTTCTCCTCCTCTGTCAGTCCCTGAGACCGTTGTACATGGAAGTGAATTTCTACTTTGGTAGAAACCTTATTAACATGCTGACCGCCGCTGCCTGAGCTACGCGCTGTTTTCACCACGATCTCTTTTTTTATAATACCTTTGTCCACGGTTAAAAATTTTAGTGCAATCTACTTATAATTATAATAGAACCCAGTTGGCCCCATAAAAATTCCATTATTTAAATAATGTATTCAAATACTCAACTATATGCCAATCAAAATGTTTAATTTTTCTACGTACTTATAATGCAGACTTCTTTTTTTTATTATAAAAAGAAAAATCAATCTCAACATGAAAAAGGAACGCGTGATTGTTTGGTTTCGACAAGACCTTCGGCTTTCCGATAACGAGGCCCTCACCCATGCAATCAACAGCGGTGAAGAAGTATATCCCGTTTATATTTTTGACGAACGACAGTTTAAAGGAACCACTCATTTTGGATTTCCAAAAACTGAAAAATTTCGATGTAAATTTATCATCGAAGCCATCCATGACCTTCGCAAGAATCTACGAGCGTTGGGTAGCGACTTAATTGTTCGTATCGGAAAACCAGAAGAAATCATCTTCTCTCTTGCTCGGGAAATGAAAACGAGTTGGGTATTCTGTAATCGGGAAAGGACAAGTGAAGAGGTTAAAGTACAGGATGCTTTAGAGCGCAACCTTTGGTCAGTGGGGCAGGAAATAATTTATAGCAGAGGTAAGATGTTATATTATACACAAGACCTACCATTTCCCATCACCCATACGCCAGATGTTTTTAGTACTTTTAGAAAGGAAGTAGAACGATTTGTTCCGGTACGTGATCCGATTGCAAAACCTACTTCCTTTAATCCGGTTAGTCATAAAGTAGCGCCGGGAGAAATTCCTGTTTTATCTGATTTCGGGCACGATGGTTTTGAGTTACCAGCATTCGCCTTTTCACCCAAAGGAGGGGAGACGGCCGGAATGGAGCGGCTACAATATTATTTATGGGAGACAGATTTAATAAAAAATTATAAAAAAACACGTAACGAACTATTCGGTACTGATTATTCATCAAAATTATCTCCATGGTTGGCTCAGGGGTGTCTGTCTCCTAAAATAG